>ERZ772956.2701-NODE-2701-length-11019-cov-5.833637_pt1 | contig 11019 bp, 11 predicted proteins | sample MGYA00580683_ERZ772956 | MGnify/ENA primary metagenome ERZ772956 (study PRJEB29015, sample SAMEA2738077) | human oral metagenome | biome: human oral; feature: human-associated habitat; material: saliva | place: China | collected 2212 ...
TAGTTGAGCAAGCGACCCTCCACTATGAAGGAAATGTCGCAGAATTAATGATTGCAACTGAGTTTGAACTAACTGGTCGCGAGCGCGAAGAAGTTCTGACTCTTATGACACGAAACCTTGAGGTCATGAAAGAATCCGTTCATCTTGGACTCAATGACCAACTTTCTAGAAGTGGCTTGACCGGAGGAGATGCTGCAAAATTGGATCGCTATATTCGATCTGGAAAAGCCCTCTCCGACTATACTGTCCTAACCGCAGCAAAAAATGCTATCGCTGTCAACGAACACAATGCAAAAATGGGCTTAGTCTGTGCTACTCCCACTGCTGGATCAGCCGGTTGCTTACCTGCTGTTCTTACTTCAGCCATCGAGAAACTCCATTTAGATGAGCACCAACAATTGGAGTTCTTATTAGCAGCAGGAGCCTTTGGCCTGGTTATTGCCAACAATGCATCGATTTCAGGAGCCGAGGGAGGCTGTCAAGCCGAAGTGGGTTCCGCGGCAGCCATGAGTGCAGCTGCCTTGACGTTGGCTGCTGGGGGAAGTCCTTACCAAGCTAGCCAAGCCATTTGTTTCGTCATCAAAAATATGCTAGGCTTAATTTGTGATCCCGTTGCAGGACTGGTAGAGGTTCCTTGTGTCAAACGAAATGCTATGGGTGCAAGCTATGCCTATATTGCAGCGGATATGGCTCTAGCAGGAATTGAATCCAAAATCCCTGTCGATGAGGTCATTGACGCCATGTATCAAGTTGGATCTAGCCTACCAACTGCCTTTAGAGAAACGGCTGAAGGTGGTCTAGCAGCAACTCCAACTGGGAAACGCCTACAGCAAGAAATATTTGGAGACTAACCTATGAAGTACATATTTTTCGACTTGGATGGGACTTTAGTCGATAGTTCCGAAGGAATTGAAACCACCTTTCTACACACTTTCAAGCTGCTAGAAGTTCCTGCTCCTGATAAAGAGACTATTCGAACCTTTATGGGCCCTCCACTCGAAGTTACATTTACAAACCATCTTCCAAAAGAACTGGTCACAAAAGCTGTAGAAATCTATCGCACCTATTACAAAGAAACTGGCCAACAACAAACCTATCTCTACCCAGGTATCAAAGAACTCCTTCAGCAATTGAAGGAATTGGGTTATCACTTATTCATCACCACCTCTAAGAATCAGGAAGTGAGTCTCGAAATAGCCCATTCACTAGGAATTAGTGATTGCTTTGAAGGGATTTATGGTTCTATCCCAGGATCTATGCACAAAGCTGATATCATTCAGCGTGTACTAGTGGATCATCAAATTCCAAAAGAGGAAGCTTGCATCGTTGGGGATACTAAATTTGATATCATTGGGGGAAAAACCATTGGTATTCACACAATTGCAGTCAGTTGGGGGTTTGCACCTCTAGAGCAATTAAAAGAGGAAACTCCCGATACCATCGTAGATTCCCCCCTAGCTTTACTGACTCATTTAAGTTAATAAAAGAGGTTTACAAATTTGTAAACCTCTTTTATGTACGAAATCACGCTTGTGTAAGAGTATCCATGGTTCAGCAAGGTTGACTGACACAGTCATTTTTCTTTACATCACTTTCCAATCCTTGTCAAGGTAAGAAACAAAATAAAAAGAGGGTTTCCCCTCTTTTTTAGTATCCCCAAGCTGAAAGTCCTTGGTTTGAATAGGCATTATAAGCTGCTTGGATTTGATCATCAACTGTAGCAGTTGAACCCCAACCTGGCATTGTTTGGAAAAGACCACTAGCCCCAGATGGGTTTGCTGCGTTCACTTGACCATTTGATTCGCGGGCAATAATGGCTTCCCAAGTTGATGCAGGAACACCTGTCATTTCTGCCATACGTGATGCTGCATAAGAACCAGTTGCACCAGCGGTATTACCATTGCTAAGTACAAGGCCTCCTGAAGTTGCTGCTGAATTAGCTGTTGCTGCAGGTGCTGCATAATTATTTACGGGAGTTGCAGTTGCTGCTACGCTTGTTTCAGACGTTTTGGCACTATTTCCAAGTTCCAAGATTTGACCAACACGGATGTGATTTGGATCTGCAATCTTGTTTAACTCTACTAATTTCTCAAGAGTTGTATTTTTTTCGTTAGCAATAGCTGATAAAGTATCACCGGCTTCAACTGTATAGGTCTCAGCATTCGCAATACCTGAAACCAAGAAAGCCGCTGCAGCGACTGCACCTGTTAAAGTCCATTTTGCTGTTTTTTTGTTCATTAAAATGTAATTCTCCTTTCGGTGATAATACTATCTTACACATAAAATATTACCAAAAAGTTACATTACCAAGTCAAACGTTACAAGAACATTTAGTTTAGACGTTAAAAACAGACTTTTACAGCTTTTTTGCCAAATATTTTCTTTGACCAAGCAAAAAATAGACAAGTTTAACTTATACTATTCTCTAAAGACACTTTAAACAACAGGTCAGTTTTTCAATATATAAAGTAGAATACCTAATATAAATAAGCTAATAATAGCCAAGCTGTCATTTCTTTTCCATGCCAAACGGCGAAAACGTGTCCGGCCCTCACCTCCATTATAGCCGCGCGCTTCCATGGCAATTGCTAGAGCATCTGCCCTTTTAAAACTGGAAGCAAACAAAGGGATTAGAATGGGAATAATAGATTTAACCTTTTGAACAAGCTTTCCCTCGCCAAAGTCAACACCACGCGCCCTCTGAGCATTCATAATCCTAGTAGTATCATCCATTAAAGTTGGAACGAAACGTAGGCTCATAGAAAGCATCAGGCCAATCTCATGTGCTGGCACCTTGAAAACCTTCAGAGGTTTCAGCAAAGACTCTACGGCATCAGACAAGCTTAAGGGTGTCGTTGTCAGAGTCAGAAGAGTAGAAAAGAAAATAATCAGAATAAAGCGGCTAAAAATAATGCCGGCCTGTGACAGTCCTAGTTCTGTAATTCTGACAAAAGCGAATCGAAAGATTGTGGCCCCTCCCGAGGTCAAAAACAGCTGAAACAAGGTGGTAAAAGCTATGATAAAAACCATGGACTGGATACCCTTTAAAAAGAACTTCAAAGGAACCTTGGACAGCAAGACCAAACTAAAAACGAAAACAAACAACAGCAGATTGGTCACAAGATTATTAGCCCAGAAAATTAATAGAATAAAAAGAAACATCGCCAGCAACTTGCTCCGCGGATCCAAACGATGGATGATTGAATTTCCGGGAATATAGCGACCTAAAATCAACTTATCCATGCAAGATCTCCTTGAATTCTTCAATTGTAATAGGATAATGCGAGAAGGTCATCCCTTTCTCCGCCAATTCGTGAGCAAATTTTGTAATCTTAGGAACACCCAATTGAATACTCTCCATAAAATCAAGATCTTGAAAGACCTGAGCAGGCTGACCACTCTTGACTACTCTGCCCTTATCTAAAACATAGACTGTATCAGCAAAGTTTGCTACATCATCCATTAGGTGAGTTACCAAAACAATGGTCATTCCAGCTCGATGCAGCTCTTCAAAGAGCCTCATCAGTTCTTTTCGACCGGATGGATCAAGTCCTGCTGTCGGCTCATCCAAAACCAAGATATCGGGCTCCATGGCTAGTATACCAGCGATGGCTACCCTACGCATCTGGCCACCAGAAAGTTCGAAAGGACTGCGATTGAACAAATCCTCAGAAATCCCGACCAAGTGCAGCTTTTCACGCGCCAAAGCTTCCGCTTCTTCCTTAGAAACACCAAAATTCTGAGGACCAAAAGCCACATCTTTCAAAACTGTTTCATCAAAAACTTGACTTTCTGGAAATTGAAAGACCAGACCGACCTTCTTGCGCACCTGTTTAATGTCTTTATTGACAGAATCAGCTGTGATGACTGTACTGCCTACTTCAACACTACCCTGATTGGGAACCAGCAAGCCATTTAAAAGCTGAAGAATGGTTGACTTACCGCTGCCAGTATGCCCGATAAGAGCTGTATAACTGCCCGATTTTATCTCCAAATCCACTCCAAAAAGCGCTGGTCCCTCAAAAGGAGTGCCAGCTTGATAAGTATAACTTACATTTTTGAGAGTAATGCCCATAGTTGATCCTGCAATTCTTTTTCTGTTAAGTAAGAGTCTGGCAGAGGAAACCCTGACTGACGCAAAGCCGCCTTTACCTGATTAACAAATGGCTGATCCAATCCTAGCTCTTCCAAATCTTCTCGAGAAAAAAGCTCTCTCGGGGTAGCGGTAGATTCAACCTGACCCTCTTTCATGACCAAAACACGGTCGCTTAAGGCTATTTCATCCAGATCATGAGTGATAGAAATGACGGTCAGCTGATTACCATCTTTAATTTTTTTCACGGTCTGGATAAGATCCAAACGCCCCTCTGGATCCAACATGCTGGTTGCTTCATCCAAAATAATAATATCCGGTCTTAGAGCTACCACACCTGCAACAGCTACCCGCTGTTTCTGACCTCCAGAAAGACGAGCTGGTTCACGCTCCTTAAAATCCTGCATGCCGACAAGCTCTAATGCCTGCTGGACTCGCTCTACCATCAGATCATAGTCCAGCCCTTGATTTTCCAAACCAAAGGCTACATCGTCTTCTACAGTTGCACCGACAAACTGATTATCTGGATTTTGGAATACCATGCCAATCTGTCTGCGTTTTTCCCAGACGTTTTCAGCTGTTAGCTTATCGCCTGAGATAATAATATCTCCGCTTTCCGCTTCTAAAAGACCGTCAATCAAACGAACTGTGGTTGATTTTCCACTCCCATTATGACCGACAATAGACAGCCATTCCCCTTTTTTTACTTGAAAGGAGACATCATTTAAAGTGTAATTCTCAGACTCACTATCATATTTGTACTTAAGATTTCTTACTTCGATGATATTTTCCATATTATTTAAAGGTATCTTTAAAGAGATAGGCACTTCCCTTGAAGTAGTCATATCCAGAATAAATCGTAAAGATTAAAGCAATATACAGAAGGATTTGCCCTAAGAGAGTCCAATGAATCAGTAGAAAAATAATAGCAAACATCTGCGTGAAGGTCTTGATTTTACCTGGCATAGCAGCCGCCAAGACTGTACCGCCTGTTTCCACTAAAAGTAAGCGCAGACCTGTTACTGCCAATTCTCGGCAAATAATAATAGTCACAACCCAGGCAGGAGCCATTTTCATCTCGATCAACATGATAAAAGCAGACATCACTAAAAGCTTATCAGCCATGGGATCAGCAAATTTACCAAAGTTTGTTACCACTTCCCACTTTCGAGCCAGATAACCATCTAGATAATCAGTTATACTGGCAAAAGCAAAGATAAAAGCTGCTAAAATATGCATGGTATAAGAATGACCGAATGTTAAAATCACAACAAATACAGGGATTAAAGCAATTCTAACAAGAGTTAAGGCATTTGGAATATTTTCTTTTTTCATGGGATTCCCTTCGTTTTTATCCTTTCGTAATGTTCAAACTAATGGTTCCACTATCACTGGTCAAAGCAGAAGTATCTAGTTTTTGACCCTCTATCGTCACAGTTGCTCCTTTAACAGGTGCTAACGTAATAAGATACTTATTGCCTGGCTCAAGAGAAACCGTCTGGCTTGATTTTTCTTCAGGAGATAAGGTGACGCCTTCGGCTAGTTCTGAATCGCTTATGCTTACCAAATTGGTCGTTTGCTCCACAGAAACGGTCACTTTGACAGACTGACCTGCTCCACTATACTCAGCAATTAAATTATCTCCGCTTCCACTAACTTTCAATTGGCCAGCTGAGGAAGAAACTGACTTAGAATCAGCCGAAGAAAAGGAACTCTTCTGACTGTTAGTGCTTGTAGAGGAAACCAGACTATAATTGCTGTTAGACGCTTTGAAACTTACCGAATTAGTATGAGCATAGCTCCAAATATAGTATGCCACGAAAGCTGCAATAGCTGAAGCCAACAAGAGAAAATAGAACAAGGGCAGAAAAGAGCTTTTATTTTTATTTTTTCTGCTCCTGAATTCCTCATCTGCTGCCAGTGCCACTTCATCAAAGACAATCATCTCACCAGCTTCGTAAGCCTCCAGAATAATAGATTCATCCAAATCTACAGCCCATGCGTACTTCCGCAAGAAGCTACGGGCATAGAAAGGACTAGGAAGCAAATCATAGTCATTTCGTTCCAGCGCTTCCAGCAAATCCTGCTGGATATCTGTCTTTTTTGACAATTCCTCTAAGCTCAGCCCTTGATTGGTCCGGGCAAGCTTCAACACTTCTCCTATCGTTTTTTTTCTCATACGTACTTTTCCCTTATTTCTATTCTTCACTATTTTAACAAAATTTTAAAAACGATTCTGGAATTATTTTGGAAAAATAGTAAAATCTGTCATATCACACTGATCGATAAATTGATGACCTAGTTTTATAACATCATTCAAGCTGATGTCCTGTAAAATTTTCGGCAAATCAAACAGATTCTCACCCGTCAAATGCGGTTCATATTGGGTTGCAATATACTCAAGTGAGTTTAAACCGTGCAGAAAATCACCAAACATCTCGCTTTTAATCGTATCCAAATGCTCTTCTGTCACATCCGGATCCTTGTCAAAATTCTTGATGGCTGAGCGAAATTGATGAGAAAGTCCCACCGGCTCCTGAGTGTCCATCGTCAGCATGACAAAGTGAAAATCTTTTTCTACTTCCACTTCCAGCGTTAAAGAATTATCCATTTTCCCACTTTCATAGAGGGACTGGAAACGCTTGGAAGTCCAGCCAAACATCATGGCAAATAAGAGTTTCAAAGTGATTTTATAACGATACAGCTCCGATTCATCAACAAAATCTGTCCCTCGAATCCCAACTGCCAGTTTCGGACTAGCTACCTCCATTCGGTAGGTGTCCGTTGATACCACTGGGTGAAGGCTAACAGGAATTTTTTCAATAGGTTCAGAGCTCCCAGCAAAAACTAGTTTTTCCTGCTGTTCAGCAATCTCTGCAGCTATCTGTTCCAAATCAAAATTACCAATTACAAACAAAGTCATATTAGAAGGATGATAAAAGTTCTTGAAATTTTCCTTCAAATTTTCGACGGTAATCTCAGAGATGGACTCTTTCGTTCCTGCAATGTCTTCTGCCAGAGATGTTTGAGGATAGAGATTAGCCAAGGCTCCAAAAAAGAGACGATAATCTGGATTATCCTGATACATTTCAATTTCTTGGCCGATAATATCCTGTTCCCGCAAAATGGATTCTTTTGTGAAATCAGCCTGATGCACAAGTTCTTGCAAAAGCTGTAGGTTTTCTGAAATGTTATCCGTTGCAGAAAACAGATAACTGGTCCGAGTAAAGCTCGTAAAGGCATTGCTCTCAGCTCCTAGCTTAGTAAATTCCAGCAGCAAATCCTTTCCCTGCGGGCCTTCAAAAAGCTTATGTTCCAAAAAATGAGCTATTCCAGCCGGATATTGAGTGACCTGCTTGGTTTCACGTGAAACAATCCCTGTATCCACTGAACCAAAATTAGTTGAGATAATCCCATAAGTTTCATTAAAATCATTTTTAGGCAGCAGAAAAACACGCAAACCATTTGCCAAGACTGTCTGATAGACAGTTTCTCCCACTGCTGAATAATTGATTTTTTCTAGCACTTCTCCCTGCATTATTTTCCTTCCATAAAGTAAATAGCTTGTAATTTTAAGAGACCAGCTGCCTTGATAATATCATCTTTACGAACCTGTTCCAAAGCTTCTAGCCAAGCTTTAAGAGATAAGAATTTTTTCCCTAAAACAGAAGACATATAAGCTCTCTCTAAGATTGTATTCTGTCGATCCTGAGCTAACAATACCGAATTTTTCAGCATTTTCTTGGTTTGATTCAGTTCTTCCAGACTAAAATTCCCACGCTTCAAATCAAGAATCTGTCGGTTGATTAAAGCAACTGTTCTTGTCCGATTACTGCGGTCAATACCAGCGTAAATCCGCATCATTCCTGAAAAAATATCAAAATTGCTAGAAATTGTATAAGCCAGCCCTTCCTTTTCACGAAGATTGACAAATAATTTCGAATGGGCAAAGCCACCTAGCAAAGCATTTAAAACGACCAAAGGCAGGTGCTCACTCTCTCCGTACTGAATAGGGAAGTGATAACCTAACTCAATAATTGACTGATGCACGTCCTTCTGCTCCAGTCCTTCTCGCAAAACATTGGAATATTCTTGCTGATAAACTAACTGAAGTTCTTGCTGGCGAGGTGCAAAATTGAAAGATTGAATTTTCTCCCGAACAGCCACTTCATTAAAGTCCCCAATAAAGAAAAAGTCAATCTGATTTTCCTGAAGCATCTGCTGAAAAGCAGCAAAACTACTTGTAGCGGTCTCTTTCTGGATTAATTCAATCGTCCCAACACGAGGCATCTGCATTTCCTCTTCTTCATAAAAGAGTTTGTCTAATTCTCGATGAGCATGATAAAAATGATTCTCAATTTCTGCTTCCAAATCATTCAAGATATTTTTCTTCTCAATTTCAAAAGCAGATTCATCAAAAGCGTCCTGACTTACCAATGGAGAAAACAAGCTGGCTTTCAAAAAATCAAGCATGGCATCTGTTAGGACATTTTTACGACTCAAAAATTTATCCCGCACAAAAGAAAGATTGATATCTAAATAATGGACCAATCCTCTTCTTGAAAGACTCGTAGAATAATCAGCACCATACAAATTGGCCAAACGTTCTCTGAAAGCCTGCGAAGTAGGATAAACAGCATTGACAGTCTCTAGCATGCTAGCTGTTAAAACCCGACCAGCTACTGTTTCTTTGGACATAGGCGCTGAAAAACGAACCCTAATTTTGTTTGTTTTAAATTTCTCTGATTGAATAAAATGGAGACGAACTCCTTTAGTGATTTCCATGACGCCCCTCATACTGAATAATATAGACTACTATTATATCATGAAATGCCTCTGATTTGTTTGTTCTACCAAGCTTTTTGCTGATTAAAACGTTTTCTGATAACAGGAGAAAATTTCCGATTTTATCCAAAGCACCTTAGCACTTTTTACTAACAAATGTGGTATAATGACAGGGTTGAGGTGAAATATGGAATATAAATTATTTGATGACTACATCACGCTACAAGCACTTTTAAAAGAAACAGGAATTATCCAAAGCGGCGGAGCAATTAAAACATTTCTAAGTGAATATCCAGTTCTTTTTAACGGTGAGCCAGAAAACCGCCGGGGAAAAAAACTCCGTGTCAATGACAGGATTTCCCTTCCCAAGCAAGGAATTGAAATTAATCTGACAGGTCCTAGTCAAGAAGAAATTCTGCAACACCAAAAAGAAATCGCAGAAAAAAAACGAGTTGCTGAACTTGTCAAAGCCATGAACAAGGATTTAAAAAAATCGCAGACTTCTAAAAAAGAAAAGCGTAGGAATACAGGGGTACCTAAAAAGCAGAAAACTACTAAAAGCCCTGTTCGCTTCCCTAGTATCTAATCATGTGGCTGCAATCATTAAAAATCAAGCATTTCCGAAATTATCAGGAAGCTGATATTGACTTCCATCCTGGCTTAAATGTCTTTCTAGGCCAGAACGCACAAGGTAAAACCAATATTTTAGAAGCTGTTTATTTCCTAGCCTTAACAAGAAGCCACCGTACACGCTCAGATAAGGATCTGATTCATTTTACAGAAAATGACCTCCTTGTTTCTGGCATCTTAGAAAAAAAGACTGGTAAAGTCCCCCTTGACATTAACTTGACACCAAAAGGTCGCATCACAAAAGTCAATCACTTGAAACAAAGTAAATTATCAGACTATATTGGAACTATGAATGTTGTTCTTTTTGCTCCTGAAGATTTACAGTTGATTAAAGGTTCTCCCAGTCTACGCCGTAAATTTATAGACATTGAGCTTGGACAAATCAAGCCTGTCTATCTGTCAGATTTATCCAATTATAATCATGTCCTTAAACAACGCAATGCCTATCTGAAAGCTAATGACAAAGTTGATGAAACCTTCTTGACTGTCCTTGATGAGCAACTGGTTGACTACGGCTGTCGTGTAATCAGGCATCGGTTAGATTTTTTGCAAAAATTAGAAAGCTTTGCTCAGGACAAGCACTGGGACATTTCTCAGAATCTGGAAAAGTTGACTGTCAAGTATCTGTCATCTATTCCTTTACAAAAAATTGACAATTTAGAAGAAACTTACCGCTCTTCCTTAATAAGCAGCCGTAAACGTGATCTATTCAAAAAAAATACAGGTGTTGGTCCTCATCGTGACGATATTGCTTTTTTTATCAACCAGATGGATGCCAACTTTGGTAGCCAAGGTCAGCATCGCAGTCTTGTTTTATCACTGAAACTAGCCGAAATCAAGTTAATAGAAAGCATTACAAAGGAAACACCTATTTTGTTGCTTGACGATGTAATGAGCGAACTTGACAATAACCGTCAACTAAAATTATTAGAAACTATCTCTCAGGATATTCAAACTTTCATTACTACAACAACTTTAGAACATTTAAAAAATCTTCCACAAGATATAAAAATTTTCACCATCCAGCAAGGACAAATTGTATCTCAATCCTAGCATTACACAAACTTTACGTTTTTGTAAATTTCATTTACAAAATATTGCTTATAGTGTAAACGAATTATATCGAATTGTTATTAGAACAGCTTTTATAGTCTTTTAAATTGTAAACATATGTCAATTTAAATCGTAAATTTAAAACGAGGTTAGGAAAAATTCCCGACCTCGTTTTATTTTTTATTGAACTGAATAGTTAGGGGCTTCATTTGTGATTTGTACATCATGAGGGTGGCTTTCCTTTAATCCAGCGCCACTCATCTCAATAAACTGAGCATTATCGTGAAGTTCTTGCAGATTTGCAGCACCAACATAGCCCATTCCAGAGCGGATACCACCAAGCATCTGGAAGACAATATCTGCAGCCGCTCCTTTGTATGCCACACGGCCTTCAATTCCTTCTGGAACTAGCTTATTCGCTTCATTGACAGAACCTTGGAAGTAACGGTCACTAGAAC
>ERZ772956.2704-NODE-2704-length-11014-cov-7.257414_pt1 | contig 11014 bp, 10 predicted proteins | sample MGYA00580683_ERZ772956 | MGnify/ENA primary metagenome ERZ772956 (study PRJEB29015, sample SAMEA2738077) | human oral metagenome | biome: human oral; feature: human-associated habitat; material: saliva | place: China | collected 2212 ...
ATCTTTATGTTAAAATCTAATAACAAGAGGTATATTTTTAATTTGAGGAGAGAATAATATGTTAAAAAGAAACAATATTCCTAATTTTTTAAATCAACAAATATTCTTAGAAGAATTGGAAATGGAACAAGAAAAAAGAATAGATAAGGATGATAATAAAAGTAAAATACTAATTATGGTAGAATTTTTAGAACTTATTATGGGCTTTATATTTTGCTTTTTTCAACTTATATTTTATATAATTTTATTGGCAATTATTATAGGCATTTTTTATGCAATCTTTCAATAAAAAATAAAAAGGGAATGTTGTAAATTTTAAATATAACTTTATTTATAAGTTCACAATCTGATTATGAAAAAACGATAAGAACTATCTATTATGAATTTAACCCACAATAATTTTTTTCAGAAAATTTTATTATGAGGGTGTAGAAAGTATAATTTTTTTACACCCTCATAAATTAATTATAGCTTTAAAATTATGAAAGCAATTCATTTAATGTAATACAAATTTTACAGGAAGAATGACATTACAAGTCATAGAATTTCCATAACTATCTTTTGCAGCTCTAAAACGCCATTGATAAACTTCTTTAATAGCTGCACTATCAAGAGTTTCATTTCCACTACTTTTATAAAGAGTAACATTTTTTACTTTTCCATCTGCTGCCACTAAAATTTTTACATAAACATCTCCTTCTATTTCAAGATTTCTTATAGAAGGAGGATATTTTGGTGAAGTATAAGACACAAGATACGGAGGTGTCACAGCACCACTTCCACTTCCATCACCAGTATTATTCCCATTTCCTTCACCTTTTCCAGAACCAGAACCACTTCCACTACCTTCTCCACTTCCTGAACCTTGACCTTCCCCATCTCCTTGTTCAGCACTTCCTTGTGTTTCTCCTGTTGAATTTGAAAGATTTTGTTCATCTAAATTCTTTACTGGATTATTTGATGATGAACTTTTTTTAGTATCTATTTGTTTTTTTTCAATTTTCTTTTTCGGTTCAATAGTTTTTTGTTTTACAATCTTATCTGTTACAATATCTCTATTATCTTTATTTGTTTTGGAAGAAGATGCTTCAGAAGTATTACCAGCTTTTTCTCCAGAGCTAGATTTTTTTCCACTTCCTCCGCCTCCACCACTTTCTCCTAAAGTTATTTCTAAAATTTTTGGTGAATAATTATTTGAATGAAATTCAAAAAGACCAAGTAAAATTGCAATCAAAAAATGAAAAATAAAAGCAACAACAATCCCTTGAAGAAAACGATTGTTTTTATCTGTCATATTTATCCTCCAAATCAGTTGCTAACCCTAAACGGCTAACTCCAGCACCTCTCAATTCATCTATTAATTTAATTACTGTTTTATAATTGACTTCTTCTTCTGCACGAATCATAACAAAAAATTCAGGATTGTTCTCATTTTCTATTTTTACATTTTTAATCAATTGTTCTAATTCTATTGGAATATCATCTAAATACAGAGAGCCATCTTTTTTTATACTTACAGTGAAACTACTTTTTTTAAGTGTTTCTGAATTTTTGGCTTGTGGTAATTGGATAGGAATACTTCTAAGTTCACTCATATACATAGTTCCAACAATGAAAAATACCAGTAATAAAAAAATCATATCAATCATGGGACTTAACATTAATTGAGGAGGTTGATTTGCTTTTTTAGGTCGTCTTCTCATAGATTTACCTCCCTAATTATTTTCCATTGTATTCACTAGAGCTTCAGCAACTTCATAAAGATTAAAAGAAGCTGTTTTTACTTTACTTGATAGATAGGCATGAATACACATTCCAAGAATAGCAATTGATAGACCAAAAACAGTTGTAATCAATGCTTCTCCAATTCCAGCTGTTACAGCCATTGGATTTTGTAATCTTTCATTTAGGGCATTAAAAGAACCTATCATTCCAGTAATAGTTCCTAAAAGCCCAAGCATAGGTGCCAATCCAATAACTACACTCAAATAATCAAGATGTTGTTCCATCTCATCAATGGCACGATCTGCTTTAGAATATACAATAGATTCTAATCGTTTTCCTAGATTTTTTCTAATACTTAAAATATCTGAAGCAAGTTTTGCAGCATCTCCTTTATTTTCTTTTGCATATCTATGTGCCTCTTCAAAATTGTCTTCATTTATAAGGGAACAAAATTTTATAACAAAAGTGCTACTGGAAAAATTTTTTCTATAATATAGATATCTTTCTACACCAAGTGAAATAGAGGCTATTGAACATAAAAGCAAAGGCCACATAATAAACCCTCCTCTTTGAAAATAATCAATAGCTCCTTCAAAAATTCCCATATCACTACCTCCTAATTTTTTACCCCATTGCCTTTACTAAAAACAATGGGGTAAAATAATATGAATTGGATTTTCTTTATTTTATTATTTCTTTTCTTCTTTTAACTTTTCAGCTAATTCGCGTGCTTCTTTAGCAAGTCTAATTTGAGAAGCAAGAGATTTAGAAGAAACAGATAAGCCTACTCCAAACATTCTAGGTAAAGATGGAGCAATAAAGCAAGCAGAATTTAAATGTCCATCATTAAAATCACTCATTTGCAAAATATCAAAAGTTTTGTCTGGAGATACTGTTGAGCTAGGACTTCCATTGTAAACTTCAATTGGAGTTCCTTTAACAAACCATAGTTTACTTCCATCTGCATGAATTCCCCATAGATATCCTTTGGAATTAACAGGAATAATATTTGTCCAACTTGCAGAGTTAGTTATATTTGCTAAAGTAGTGTGATAAACAGCTCCTATCATATTAGTATAACCTGTATCATAGTGCCCAGCAAAGATATAGACATGATTTGGATCTATAATAGAAATATCACGAATATCTCCATTTTGTGCTGGATTTGGAATTTGTACAGTAGTAACTCCACTTTGTACAAAGTTATTTGTATCTACAATACAAAGATTAGTATCAGCATTTCCAGTTCCTTGATTTTGCATTCCACCTAAAGAGCATACATAAAGTTTATTGTCATATAGATCTAAAGTAAAGGAATTTTTTCCAACTGTAACATAATTTATAAGAGTTAGTTTTCCATTTGATCCAGTGATTCTAAGCTTAAAAACTACACTTTCATAATATTCTGTAAAGCCGCTTCCTTTATTGATATAGAAAAGTGCATATAGATGCCCATCTGTACCTACAGTAAGAGCTTCTCCATGGTAAGTACCATCATAATGAAGTCCTTGAATTCTTGAAAAATCATCCGGAAAAGTATATTCATGTTTTTGTTTATATCCGTCATCCATATCAATTACACAAATTTTAGATAAGTCATAGCCAGTTCCAAATAACCATCTTCCTTTGCTAGCAACTCCATGTAGATTAGCTATTCCTGTCCATGTCTCACTATACAAAGGAGCTGCCCAATTACCTTGTGGGTCAATAATACGATTTGGTAATAAATTTGTTGTAGAATAAGTATATTGGCGTAATACCAATCTACTATTAAAACGATCAAAAAAGTTAAAGAAAGCTGGATCTCCATTTAGTTTTGGATTAGCAATTTTATTTTTAACTGCTGTTAAAGTAGCTGCTGTTCCAGCCCTTTCTCCATAAATAGCACCTGCTGTTCCTTCAGAATAATTAGTATCCACTGCTGTGAAAGCAAAAAGATTTTCCATAGTATTACCTCCTTATTTTATTAAAATTTATATTGAAAAGTTACATAGTAACTTCTTCCTTGAATAGGGTATTGTATATTAGCATAGTCAGTCCCACTTTTATAGGCTTGATACATATCACAGGCTTTATTGAATATATCATTCACTCCAAATGCAAGTTGAAAATTATCAGTCACTTTACATTTAATTCCTAAGTCCCAAGTGCTTAGTGAAGATTGAAACCTATAATCTTCTGTTGCCAAAGGTATTCTACTAATAATCATTTCTCCTACATAACGAAATTGTGCAAAGATACTTAAACGATGATTTGGACGATAAGTAAATCTAGCAGTTCCTTCCCATCTTGGTTGATATGTTAAATACCCTTTAAAAACTCCATGATTTTTCCAAAAATCACTTTCTGGTAAAGCACTGTTATCACGCACAACATTTCTTGGTCTAGTATAGGTTGCTTGCAAATGAAGATCCCATTTTTTCCAAGATAAATCAGCTTGTAGTTCTCCTCCATGAACCTGTGCACTTACAGCATTGGTATAGACAAAGAAAAAATGATTCCATGAGCCTAACTCTAAAATTCTTTTAGAATCTCTTCCAAAATAAGTCAATTCTATTTTGGCATGCTCTGCTCCTAACATAGCACCATTCCAAATAGCACTTACATCCCATTGTTTTCCTTCTTCTGGCATAGGGAAAATATGCTCTCCTTCTCCTTTTATATTTGGCATAGGTATTATTCCTGCTCCATCTCCTGCAATCTCGTACATATTTAAAAGTCTATAATAAGTTCCACCAGTAGCACGCATAGAAAAATTTTCAGTGAATTGTTTTTTTAATGCCAATTGCCAAGTTAGTTTATCATCAGTTTGTTTATCTTCTCTATCAAAGAATGTCCACTTTTGTGGATCTTTCTTTTTATTATAGCGTTCACTTCTTCCAAGAATGGTAGAACGATTGTAGCGAAGACTTGGCGTCAACCATAAATCACCTTTTTGATTAAGAGTAATAGTATCTTGAATTTGTACATTTAAAATTTTTTGTTCATAATAATTTCTCCATCTATCACGAGTATCGGCACTATGAGAATCAAGACTTTTCATACGCCAACCATCTATATTCATTTTTTCTTTAGAGCCATTTACCATAAAATCAATTATATGGCGATTTCCTAATTTATAGCTTCCATCTATTTTTGCACCCCAACGATTAGTGTCATATCTACTCCATAAAGAGTTAGGACGATAACTATTTAACAGTGCTCCAGAATTTTTTTCTAACCATTCCCAATCATCAACATAATAATGTTTATTTTGATCTAAATAATTAATACTCCAACCCCATTCTAAATTTCCAATGGTATCTCTTCTACCAACAAGAAATTCCTTTGTTGTAATTTTTTGATTTCTATGGAAAAAGATTGAAAATGGGTTATTTGCAAAATGATCAGTATCTATATTTGGTAAATTGCCATAATTAGGATTATAAGGGAAAGGAAAATGTCTTTTAATTCTTTTCCAAGTTGCCTTAGCCATCCAATGCTCATTTTGCCATTTTAAAATAATATCCATATTTTTATAGTCATTTGCTTTTCTTCTTCTATAATGTTCTTTTACATCTTCAGCTACTTTTTTATATTCTTCCATAAATTTAATCTCATATTCTGCTTGTTCTGCATGAGCTACAGCTGGGCTATTTCCAAAGACTCCTATCCACTCTTCTATATTGTTAATCCCTATCACCTGAGTTGCTATAATTTCTTGAAAGCTATTACAATTTGTTTTACGCTTTTCATTATAAAATTCAATAAAATCTTCTACAGTATCAGGAACAATCCAGTTGCCATTAGAATCTTTCCATTTTGGAATTTCACTATGATTTTGTTCTATAACATATTTTTTATAAAAGGAGTCATAAAGAGTTTGTTGAGCATCTATATTATTATTTCTAAGAAGAGGAAGTATATCTTCTTTTGCAATTCCTGGAAACTGTTTTAATATATCCTCATCATCTAAAAAATTATTATCAATATCATTTTTAGCAGATTGTAAAGAACTTAAATAATTAGCTTGATTATTATTAACAATTTGCTTTGCTTCTTCCAATGTTTTAGCTTTAAATCTTTTTCCACTATCATCTACAAAACCATAGTCTTCTAATTCTCTAAATGCATTATTATACTCTCTTAATGCACTTTGTTCGCGAGATTTCATCTTTTCAATCTGATGTGAATATTCTTTATCTTTATCATAGGAAAAATTTTTATACTTAAAATTTCCTTTACTTTCATCATGATTGATTCCTACCATTAAAGTTCCATCACCTAATGGAAAGTCAAATTGTAGATTTGCTTTTTTCCCACCAAAAGAACCTCTTCCTACGCTTGCTGTTACATTTCCACGATTAGGTTTTTTAGTGACAATATTGATAACTCCTCCTATAAATGTTCCACCAAAACGAGAGGGAATATAACCACGATACACTTCTATTCTTTCTACATTATGTACAGGAATTGTTGAGATATCTGCTGCTGCATCTCCACCAAGATTAAAAAGAACTCCGTCTACAAAAACTCCAACTTGGGCTGTTGTAGAACCACGAACACTGACTGTTGTATATTGACCTTTTCCGTTTACTTCACGAACATGAACTCCAGGTACCATTTTTAAGAAATCAGCCAAATCCTTTTGTTCACCTTTATAATCATCAGGACGAATTACTGTTACTGTTCCAGGTGAAAGCTTTTCTTCCCAATCAGGTCTTTTTGCTTCTACAGTAATTCCTTCCATTCTAAAATCAACATTTTCTCCAGAAACTCTAATTTCTGGCTGCTGTAAGCTACTTTCCTCAGCTGCATGTAGGTGTTTTCCACAATACAGTACAGCTACAATTAAAACAGTAGCCTTCAAGGCTGCCTGCCAAATACCTAGTTTTCCTTTAATCATAGAAATTCATACCTCCTTATATAATAAAATATGTCACATTTTCATAAAATATTTCAATGAAAGTGTAACATTAAACTTTTATAGAACTAGACGCACTCTAAGCTAAAACAGCGTTCCTCAATGCTTTTAAACTTCTCTGCCCCCAGTTCTAAACAATATATTAAGTTTTATTATTTTGATTTTATCATTAAATTTTTTATTTGTCAAATAAAAATTTAATTCATTTAATATTAAGTATTCCTGTATTATTTATAAACATTATAATTATTATATAATAATTAAATAAGTGCTAAAATTTTTATAATTGTGCATTACTTCTTCTTAATAAGTTAAGGAAATTAGGTAAGTATCATGAAGTTTTAAAATCTTTAAAAAAGTTAAAAATTTTCTAAGAAATGAGTTTTGATAAAAAAATAAAGGCTATTGCAAATATATTTTTGCAACAGCCCTTTGCTTTAAATTTTTTATAAATTATAATGCAGAATTAACTATTTCCATAATTCTTTCTTTTTCTTTTTCAGCAACAGCTTTGATGTCGTAGATTTCTTTTGTAATTTTTTCTACATAAGCAACATCTTCTATTGAAGTTAGATTAACTTTAACATTTAAGATTCCACCTTCAAGTCCTACCATTAAAAGCATAGTTCCTACACCAATATCAGTTATTGCATTTTGGTTTCCATTTGCTAAGATTTCTCCTAATAAAGAAATTGCTTTTCCAGATAAAACAACTATATCATAAGGAGTTTGGATAGCATATTTTAAAGATTTTTGAATTTCAGCACTTCTTGCAGCTTTTTCTTCATCAGTTTCTTTTGGTAACTTATATGCTGCCATAACTGTATTATATGCTTCTGAATCTCTATCAATTAAATCATTTAATTCATTTTTAATTTTTAGTAATTCATCAAAGTTTGCAACAAATTTAGCCTTAACATCATCAGGTAAAGCTTCATATTTTTTCTTTCCAAAACTTAAATGAGCAACCATTCTTGCAAGACTTGCTCCTAATGATGAAGCAAGAGCAGAAACTGAACCTCCACCAGGTGCAGGAGAGTTTGAATCAACTACATCTAAAAATTTCAATACATCTAATTCTACTAATTTCATTTTATTCCTCCTAAATTTTTTTTTTAAAAACTAATTTTCCATTTTTATAAACACTGTCAGTGTGATTTATTCCAAAATGATATAAGAAATATGCCATACTTGGAGCATCAAAAACTGTTATATCTGCTTTTTTACCAACTTCAATAGAACCTATCGTATCTTGTTTATCTATTGCTTTTGCTGCATTTATAGTTACTGCTTTAAAAACTTCTTTAGGTGTCATTTTTAAATGTGCAGCTCCAATTTGCATAACAAATTGCAAATTTTCTGATGGACAAGAACCTGGATTATAGTCAGTAGATAGAGCAATTTGTATTCCAGCTTCTATCATTTTTCTTGCAGGGGCATAGTGTTCCATTAAGTTAAATGAAGTTGCAGGAAGTAAATCTGCTATTACATTACTATTAGCAAGAGCATTTATTCCAGAATCTGTTATTTTCATTAAGTGTTCAGCAGAAGTTGCTCCTAATTCAGCAGCAAGTTCAACTCCACCAAGTGAAACGATTTCATCAGCATGTATTTTTAATTTATATCCTAATTCTTTTGCAGCTGTTAATATTCTTCTACTTTCATCAACAGAGAAAACTTTATCTTCACAGAAGATATCACAGAATTCTGCTAAATTTCTTTCTTTAACAATAGGTAACATTCTTATAACTTCTTGAACATATCCTTCTTTGTTATCTTTGTATTCAGGTGGTGTAGCATGAGCTGCCATAAATGTAGAAACTAAAGTAACAGGTTGTAAGTAACCTAAAATTTTAGTAACTTCTAATTGCTTTAACTCATCTTCTAAATTTAAACCATATCCACTTTTAGCTTCAACAGTTGTAACACCAAGTTCTAACATATGTCTTAAACTTTTTAAAGTTTTTTCTATAAGCTCTTGTTCGCTTGCATTTCTTGTAGATTTTAAAGTACTTAAAATTCCTCCACCTTTTTCTAATATTTCAAGATAAGGTACTCCAGCAATTTTCATAGCGAATTCATTTTCTCTTGATCCTCCATGAACTAAGTGAGTGTGAGAATCTATAAGTCCAGGTGTAACTAATTTACCACTTAAATCTACCATTTCTGTTGCAGGAGAAAGATATTCTTTTGGAACTTCTCCACTACCAACAGCAACTATTTTATCTTTTTCTATTACTATATATCCATTATTTTCTATTACTTCAATATTGTCCATTTTTTTACTGTTATCAAGTTCTCTTGATGTAACTAATTGTCCAATATTATATAAAACTAAATCAGCTTGCATAATCCCTCCCTTTATAGTTTATTAAGATAAAGGCTGTTGCAAATTATTTCTGTAACAGCCTTTTTTGTTTTTATCTACTTATTAGATGTTAGCTTCTAAAACTTTTTTAACGTCGAAATCAGTTAAACCTAAGTATTTAACCATTAATTCAACAACTTTTTCCATAGACATAGCATCTACATCATCTTTTATTCCATCACATGCTAAGTAGTATTTTAAAGAGTCAGTTAATGATGCGAATGGAGTTGCTCCTATGATTTCACAACCAGTAACTTTTACTCCCCATCTCTTAGCTTCCATTTTTACAGTTTCCATAATTCTGTAAATAGGGTTTTTAGTGTAGTCCTTGATGTTCATTGTTACTTGAACAAATCCTTTATCTAAAATTTCAGCTGGTCCAGCTTGGATGAATCTAAATCCTCCACTTGAGAATCTGATAGCTTTAGCTATTTCTTTTGGTACATCCATATCTGTTGTAGCTAAGTTGATGTTGAAAGCTATTAAAGGCATTCTACAACCAATAGCTGTAACTCCTGCAGTAGGGTGAGGAGCTCTTTCTCCAAAATCTGGTGCCCATTCAGGTTGTTTTAATTTTTCTGCCATTCCTTCATATTCACCTTTTCTGATATCAGGTAGAGATACTCTGTTTGGAGCAGTTGCTGTACTTTCATATAAGAAAACAGGTAATTGGAATTGTTCCCAAACTGCTTTAGCCACTTCTCTTGAAATTTCATTACATTCTTCAGTAGTCATTTCTTGAATTGGTAAGAAAGGTACAACGTCTGTTGCTCCCATTCTTTTGTGTTCACCTTTATGAACATTCATATCTATTTCCTTAGTTGCAATTCCTATTGATTCAATAACAGCTTTTTTAACTTCTTCAGGATCTCCTAATACTGTAACAACTGTTCTGTTGTAATTTGCATCTGGTTCAACACCTAGAAGTTTAACTTTAGGATTATTTTTATATGGTGCTACGATTCTTTCAATCTTTGCTAAATCCTTACCTTCACTATAATTTGGAATACATTCTACTATTTTTGCCATTTTTTCCTCCTTAGAAATTTATATAATTTTTAATTTTTAAAGTGACGAGAGTTGTGTATCCAATTTATATTTTTAAAACGATTATAAATATACATTTGTTGTGTAATATTAAAAGGTTTGTTTGATATTATATAATAGTTGGCAGTATTAATAATGGCTTCATTAATATAGCGCAATTTCTCATTTGTCATTTTCACCCATAAATTATCAGAGCAATTCATTTCATTATTTTGGAATTCAAAACACAAATAGGGGGAAATAGGCATTAGAATTTGAAATCCATTTGGAATGTTTGGAGGTCCGAATGTTGAAATAACTGGATTGTCGCTGGTTAAAAATCCATTACCTCTAGAAATATGAAAATTCATTTGTTTAGGCTTTTTAAAAAAACTGAGAAAACTTTCTAAATTTTTATCTTTTTTCATTACTTTATTAAAAATATTTATGTTTTCTGGGTTGTTCTTTATTTCAGCTAATTCAATTGGAAACTCTCGTGATTCTGAGAAATGATTAATAAAATTAGATACGAACCTTACTCTGCCAGAGTCAGTTCTGATTTCTTGGAGAAATATATATTTCCAGATTGTTTCAATTTCACTTTGATTTAAGATGTATGATTTTCCTGCTGATACGATATGTTCAATAATTTTAGAAAATTCTCCTTCAAATCTACTAAGCTTATTTTCAAGAATATTATCAACAATAATACGATCATCTGATATTTTTTCCTCGTAGGTATATTTCTTGTAACATATACTTTCATAGTGGACATATTGTTCCATATCAGCAATGCAATTATAAACATGAAACTTGCTTGTATTATCAGCAAAATGTTTAAGTAAGCTTCTTGGATAATAATGTTGTTTTTTTGTAACCATAAGTAATCAGATTACACAGCTTTCACATTGGTTGGCACCTACTTCGCCGCCATCATCAGTGAAGGTGCGGACGTAGTAGATGGACTTGATACCCTTGTTAAAGGCGTAGTT
>ERZ772956.2706-NODE-2706-length-11012-cov-3.402209_pt1 | contig 11012 bp, 7 predicted proteins | sample MGYA00580683_ERZ772956 | MGnify/ENA primary metagenome ERZ772956 (study PRJEB29015, sample SAMEA2738077) | human oral metagenome | biome: human oral; feature: human-associated habitat; material: saliva | place: China | collected 2212 ...
AAGTGTAAAAATACATACTCCTTTGTGGGTACAATCGCCAGATTGTGTTGTTCCAGAAAATATGATGTGGTTTATTCGATCTCTTTTATGTAATAAATCCGTTTTTGAAAGATGTCTTAAAGAAGAGCTGCCACAGCAGTGGTTAAGTTATTTATATGCAAATGAACAAGAAAGTATAGTAAATAGTGCAATTGGATACATGGATCAAAAGATAGGTCATTTACGCTTTTTGGGGGCATCCAAAAATCAAGACACTGGAAAGCAAGATGCCAAGAACGGCATACATATTTCTCTTCTCGGAAAATTCAGTGTTTTGGTTAATGGGCAGGAAGTTTTAAGTAGAAAATTAGCGTATCGCTCTGCAAAAGCACTGATTATTTATTTATCACTCGCACATAATCACGTTAGTTATAGATCGCAAATTGCTCAGCAAATTTGGCCTGAGGTAAGCATTGATCGATGGCAAGAACGTTTGTATCAATCAACGCGGGTTATAAGACGAGAAATTAAAGCTTACAGCAAAGATTGTGAGCCACTTGAGGCATCACGGTTGGAAAAGACACTCGGTTTTAATATGCGGCAAGTAAGTATAGACATAGATATTTTTAGTGATTTAGTTAAAAGTCTCACCTCGTCAAATAACGATGAAGACATTGTTCATATTGCAAAACATATTGAGACACTGTATCGCGGGGACTTGTATTTACCTGATGATGAGTGTTTCAGATTTGCTGAACCAATTTGATAAATCGGAATTAATAATAATTTTCAGGTTATTGTCTAAAGATCAGAGTGCAGATGTATTTTCATATCTGGAACCGGAACAGCAGGAAATTATTATTAATGCCGTGACTGACCGGGAGACTGAAGTTCTTTTTAGAAATCTTTATTTTGATGACATGATTGACATTATAGAAGAAATGCCTTCAAATCTAGTAAAGAAAATATTAAAGAACACAAATTCCGAAGATAGATATCTAATAAATCAGTTTTTAAATTATCCTGAAAATTCAGCAGGAAGTATAATGACAACTGAGTATGTGGATTTAAAGAAAAATATGAAGGTATCTCAGGCAATTAAAGAAATAAGGGATACTGTTGAAGAAAAAGAAAATATATACACATGTTATGTAATAAGTGAAGACAGAAAGCTTGAAGGAGTTGTTTCGCTTAAAGAACTGATTACAAGTGATGATGACGTAACTATTGAAAGTATTATGAACCGTAACTTTGTAAGTGCCCATGCCAATGATGACCAGGAAGTAGTTGCTGATGTAATCAAAAAATACGATCTGATTATTTTGCCGGTGGTGGATATTGAAAACAGGCTTCTTGGGATTATAACAATAGATGATATTATTGATGTAATTGAGCAGGAAGATACAGAAGATTTTCATAGAATGGCAGGGATATCTCCAGTAGAAGAAACTTACTTGAAGACAAGTGCGTTTACAATGGCGAGACAGAGAATAATGTGGCTTGTAGTTCTTATGATTTCTGCAACCTTTACCGGAAGAATTATAAAAAGTTATGAAGATGTACTTCAGTCGGTGGTAGTACTTGCTTCATTTATTCCAATGCTTATGGATACAGGGGGAAATGCCGGAGCACAGTCTTCAACAACAGTAATTCGTGCCTTGTCATTAGGAGATGTGGAAATAAAAGATATATTTAAAATATTAAAGAAAGAATTTTTGACTTCCTTTATAGTGGCAGTAGTTCTGGCGGCTATTAACTATCTGAGACTTATAACATTAACGAAAACAAGTCTTGATGTTGCATTAGTTGTTTCGGGAACACTTATACTGGTAGTTATTATTTCTAAAGTAATAGGGGCTTTTTTGCCAATTGTTGCCAAAACATTCAAGATGGATCCTGCAATTATGGCGGGGCCATTAATAACAACAATACTGGATGCCCTGACACTTTCGATTTATTTTAAATTTGCCACTATATTCTTAAGCGGTATGATTAAGTAAAGGAGGGAACTGATGGAAGAAATGAGAGAAATAATCGAAGCTCTGGTAAAAGAAAAAAAATATTTTGAAATAAGAAAACAGTTAAATGAACTGAACGGAGTTGAAATTTCTGAAATAATAAATGATTTTGAGATTCCAGAAGTGGTAATAATGATATTCAGACTCCTGAAAAAAGATAAAGCGGCTGTCGTATTTCCATATCTGGATTCTGAACATCAGGAAATGATAATTTATGCATCAACAGATATTGAAACAAAAAATATATTTGACGAACTTTATTTTGATGATATAGTAGACATAATTGAAGAGATGCCTGCAGATGTGGTGAAAAAAATACTAAAAAATACTGATGCAAAAGATAGACATCTTATAAATCAGCTTCTGAAATACCCTGAATACTCAGCAGGAAGCATAATGACAACAGAGTATGTTGATCTGGAAAAGGGTATGAAGGTAGCAGAAGCGATAGATTGTATAAGAAAGACAGGTAAGGATAAGGAAAATATATATACCTGCTATGTTACAAATGAAGAAGGAAAGCTTGAAGGGGTTATTTCCCTTAAGGAATTAATTGGTAAAAAAGATGATACTCTGATAGAAGATGTTATGGAGAGCAGCTTTGCAAGTGTGAATACGAATGACCATCAGGAAGAAGTAGTAGCAGTATTTAAAAAATATGACCTGATAGTTCTTCCTGTTACTGATAATGAAAATAGAATTCTGGGAATAATAACAGCAGATGATGTAATGCACGTAGTGGAACAGGAAGCTACGGAAGATTTCCACAAAATGGCGGGAATTACTGCAACTGTAGAGGAACCTTACCTGAAAACTAATGTATTTACAGTAGCCAAACAGAGAATAGGATGGCTTGCTGTACTTATGATTTCTGATACAATATCTGGAAATATAATCCAGGGATACGAAAAGGTTCTGGCACAGTCAATTATACTTACTGCATTTGTACCGATGCTGATGTCCACTGGAGGAAATGTTGGTTCACAATCATCAACAGTTGTAATACGTTCACTTGCTTTAGGTGAAATATCTCCAAAGGATGCCTTTAGAGTTCTAAAGAAAGAATTTTCGATTTCGTTAATGGTGGCATTAGTTTTATCACTCCTCAATTTCTTTAGACTGATGTGGTTTGAAAAAATAGATATTATGATAGCTCTTACAGTATCAGTAACATTAATATTTACAGTAATAGTTTCAAAAATAGTGGGTGCATTGCTTCCACTTGGAGCAAAAATTCTGAAAACGGATCCTGCTGTTATGGCAACTCCTTTAATAACAACAATTTCAGATGCTGTAACACTTATTATTTATTTTAAATTTTTATTAACCATTACTCCAATTAAATTATATCCTATTTTTTAACATTTTCCATTTGTTTTCTCTTTGGCATAATATTCATGTTATTTATTACCTCTATATAAAACTTATATTACTTTTTCATTTAAATAACTCTCATTTTATGATATAATCTATAGCGTTTGGATATGATTGCAAAATTTGAATAACATATATAAATTAAATAAAAAGGTGGTATCATTACATGGATTTAAAAAATTTACCTGTTACTCCCTTACCCGCTGTAAAGCTTGATGAACAGCAGCAGACCCTTCTTGAACATAACAGGCTTTTTGGGGCACTTCTTGGGGAATCGATTTTTAATTATGCCGGATTACATATTTATCAGGCTACTGAAAGTCTGAGAGAGGCTTCAATACAGTATTATAAAACAAAAAATCAGGAAAGCCGTAAAAATTTATCCTCTTTCTGCAGCCAGCTGAGTGACTATGAAATTCTACGTGTAATCAGGGGATTCAGTCACTTTTCAGTTTTGGCGAATATTGCAGAAGATGTGTATCAGACACATCAGCATAGAAATGCAAAATTTTCCAATAAAATCCAGATAGGAACATTGGAAAAATCACTGAAAAACTTAAAGGAAAAAGGAATAAGTAACGAAAAAATATTAAATGCAATGAAAAGTGTAGATGTTGTCCCTGTATTGACAGCACATCCTACACAGGTTCAAAGAAAAAGTATTCTTGACATGATAAGAAAAATTACAAATATCCTGGATTTACATGAAAGCGTAAAAAATCACCAGATTGATGAAGCACAGTGGATTGATGATTTAAATAGAGGTGTGCAGATTTTATGGCAGACTTCCATGTTAAGAACTTCAAAATTAAGAGTCGTTGATGAAATAAGCAATGTACTTGGATATTATAATATAACTTTCTTTAATGAAATTCCAAATTTAACAAATAAATTCCAGGAACTTTCTAAAAAACTTGGAGAAGATAATGAAACTGCAGAAAATCTAATTCCACTTACTATGGGAATGTGGATTGGAGGAGATCGTGACGGAAATCCTTACGTTACCGTAAATACTCTTGAAACATCAGCACAGGCACAGGCTCTTAGACTTTTCCTTCATTACTTGGATGAAGTGGAACTGATATATCGTGATTTATCCATGTCAAATACTATGGTAAATATAACAGAAGACCTAGAAAAACTGTCAGAAATGGCAGGAGAAGTTTCTCCGCATCGTGTAAACGAGCCTTATAGACGTGCATTGACTGCAATAAAAGACAGACTTCTAGCTACAGCTTATAATTTATGCGAAAACACGGAAGTTCTGCCACCAAAAAGAAAGAATGTAATTGACAATCCTTACAGCTGTTCGGAAGAATTTACCAAGGATTTGGAAATATTAGCTGATTCACTTATCAAGAACAATGCTGGATTTTTAGTAAAAGGAAGTCTTCAGAATCTTATAAGTGCAACTAAAATATTTGGATTCCATCTTGCAACAATTGACTTGAGACAGGATTCAGGTGTACACGAAGTCTGTGTGGCCGAACTTCTGAAAAGTGCGAATATTTTAGGCGACTACCTAAGTCTTTCTGAGGATGCACGTTGTGAAGTACTGCTTAGGGAACTGGAACACGATCCACGTATTTTGAGTGATGAAACAATACCTCAAAGCGAACTTCTTTCCGGAGAACTTGCAATATTCAGAAAAGTTAAGTCATTAAGAAAAAGATTTGGAGAAAAAATTGTTGAAAAGAACCTTATTTCTCATGCAACAAGTGTATCTGACATGCTGGAAGTAGCAATTTTACTGAAGGAAGCTAACCTCGCAAAAGGAAATGAAGGAAACGAATTCTGCGATCTTCAAATTGTACCTTTATTTGAAACAGTTGAAGATCTTGAAGCAGCACCGGAAATACTGACAAAATGGTTCTCATTGCCGTTAGTTGAAAAATGGATGGCAAAAAGAGGAAGAAAACAGGAAGTAATGCTTGGATATTCAGATAGTAACAAAGACGGAGGATATCTAAGTTCAAGCTGGTCATTATATAAGGCACAGAAAGAACTTACAAAAATAGGTAAAAAATTCAATGTTCAAATTTCATTCTTCCATGGTAGAGGAGGAACTGTAGGTCGTGGAGGAGGACCAAGCTACGAAGCTATTCTTGCACAGCCTGAAGGAAGCACTGCCGGAACTATCCGTCTTACAGAACAGGGGGAAGTTATCGGTGCAAAATATGGAAATCCTGACTTGGGATTGAAAAATCTGGAAGCTCTGGTTTCAGCCGCACTGGAATCTACTGCCTTAACTGAAGAAGATGCAAACTGGGAAAAATATGAAAATATTATTTCAAAAATTTCAGATTTAAGCTATGATGTCTACCGTAATTTAGTCTACAATACAGAAGGATTTTCAAACTTTTTCTTTGAAGTGACACCTATTAATGCCATTGCAGGATTAAACATAGGTTCGAGACCTTCTTCGCGTAAGAAGACTCAGTCACTTGAAAGCTTAAGAGCTATACCATGGGTATTTTCATGGTCACAGGCACGTATAATGCTTCCAGGGTGGTACGGTGTCGGTTCAGCCTTTACAGAATGGATACAAAATAATGAAGATAATCTTTCGATTCTTCAGAATATGTACAAGGAATGGCCTTTCTTTAAATCGGTTATTTCAAATGTAGACATGGTTTTATCAAAATCCGACATGACAATTGCTTCAGAATATGTAAAACTTGCAAGTGACCAGAAAACTGCTCAGGAAATTTTTGAAAAAATTGTAAGAGAATGGGAACTGACTATAGATGTTCTGAAAAAAATTACTGGAAATGATGTTCTTCTTGCTGACAACCCTGAACTTGCAAGCAGCCTTAAAAACCGTCTTGCCTACTTTGATTCAATGAACTATCTTCAGGTGGAACTATTGAAAAGATTAAGAAACGGTGATGAATCTGATGAATTGAAAAAAGCTATCCACATCTCTATAAACGGACTTGCAACTGGACTTCGTAACAGCGGATAGAAAAAGAATGAAAAAGACTTGTAATAATTTAGAAAATATGATAAAATAAATTTCGATATGTGTAAAGGAGGGAACATTTATGCAAAGATGTGAAGTTTTCGGAAAAAGTACAGGACACGGAAACACAGTGAGCCACTCTCATAGATCTTCTAAAAGAATATGGAGACCAAACCTTCAAGTTATGACATTAAACATTAATGGTTCTGAACTAAAGGTAAGAGTTTGTACTAAAGCTATGAAAACATTAAAAGGAAAAAATGTTGATCAGGTTAAAAAAATATTATTGGAAAATAAAGAAAATTTAAGTCCAAAAATAGCAAAAGCACTGTTTTCTGTAAAGTAAGTTTATAAAAAAGTAAACTTACTTTTTTATTTTAAATTTATATATCATTTTGTATTTATTTTCATTACTGATAAATTAATTTTCTAATAAAAATAAGGAACCAAAATCTGTTTTTCACAGATAGTTCCTTATTTTTTACTTTAAAAAGATTTATTATGAAAAAATTAGTTTCTATTAAGTCTATTAATTAGAACTGACAGTAAATCAAGATTTGAAGCGGCAAATTTTCCATAATTTACTCTTATGTTTCCACTAAGGTCTGATATCTTTATAGCAAGCGGAGTAACTTCAACTTTGTAATTTTCCCAGTTATAGATTTCTTCCGCAAAGGCAATATAATCCTTCGTTACAGTTATTTTTTCAAGTTTAGGAAGGCTCTCTCCTATTTGTTTTACTTTTTTCTTACCTACTCCTAGCATTGCATCTTTCTGAAGATCCTTTACAGATCTTAAGTAAAATTCTTCTTTTCCTCCATTTTCTATGTTGGAAATAGCATCAGGAAATACATTTTTAATATAGTCATCCTGCCATATATAAAAAGCATTCTTTTTAAATGGTGCTCCAGGAATAAAACTCCACTGCCCCTCTTTATTTCCGTACAGAATTGCTGAAAAAGTATTTGACTTCATACCAGGAAGATAGAAATATGTAAGATCCTTATAATAAACTTCCTGACTGTCTTTATTTGTCTGAAATCCCTTGTCATAAAGGTACACTTTTATAATTTTTTTAGTAATCCATCTTCCTAAAAAACTTATTCCCACCAGAAATGCTATAATTCCTAGCAGTAATATAACTAATGCCGGCTTATTTGCCCTTGTATTTTCAGCATCAAAAAGAGTTGTCACTGTCATCCATATAAGTGGAGTCAGCACAATAAAAAAGACTACCGGAAGAATTACACCACTGTATTTTTTCTCAAAACTAGGCTCGATGACCTTTTTTACTCTTGATTTGTCGATGTTCACATTGTTACCCATTAATACCTCCTAAAGTAAATTTATATTGCTTTTTTTATAATTTTATACATAAATTAAAGAAACTGCATGTAAAAAAATTTCAATATATGAAAAATATATATTGCTATTTTAATACATACAGTCCATTCAGTCAAGTAAAATTATAACAGCTGTTTTATTATTTTTCTTTTCTCAAATAAGCCTGTGCCGCGGCAAGTATTGCAGTAGGTATTCTAAATGGTGAACAGCTTATATAATCAAAGTTGTTATTTTCAAAAAATTCTATACTTTTTGGATCTCCTCCATGTTCACCACATACTCCTATTTTTAAATCAGGTTTAACAGGTTTTGCATTATCAAGTGCAATTTTAACAAGTTTAGTTACAGATTTTGTATCTATGGAATAGAAAGGCTCTCCTTCCCATATTCCTTTTTCCCTGTAATCATCCAGGAATTTCACTGAGTCATCCCTTGAAAGTCCCATTGACATCTGAGTAAGGTCATTTGTACCGAATGAGAAGAAATCTGCGTGTTCCGCTATTTCATCAGCAAGCAGGCATGCTCTTGGTATTTCTATCATTGTTCCAAGCTTATATTCCACTCTTTCTCCTATTTCTTCAAACAGAATTTCAATTTCTTCTTCTATTTCCTTTTTCAGGTAAGCAAGTTCCTTTGCTTCCATTATAAATGGTATCATTATTTCAGGATGAACTTTTATTCCTTTTTTTGAACATTCATAAGCAGCTTCCATTATTGCTTTCCCCTGCATTCTGTAAAGTTCTGGATAACTTACTCCCAGACGGCATCCTCTATGACCTAACATTGGATTTTCATCTTTTAATTTACGTATTCTTATTTCAATTTCTTCAACAGGCTTTCCAAGAATTTCTGCCATTTTTTCCCTGTCTTCCTTTGTTTTTGGAAGGAATTCATGTACAGGCGGATCAAGCAGTCTTACATTTACTTCACTTCCGTCAAGTATTTCAAGTATTTCAAGGAAATCCTTCTTCTGAAGTTCAAATAATTTTTTAAGTGATTTTTTCTTTTCTTCTCCTCTGTCACTTAGTATAAAATCTCTTATTGCCCATATTTTATCATGCTTAAAGAACATGTGTTCTGTTCTGCATAATCCAATTCCTGCAGCTCCGAAGGATTTTCCCTGTTTTGCATCTTCAGGTGTGTCGGCATTCATTCTTACTTCCATTCTCTTTATATCTGCCGCCCATGATATAAATTCCTTCAGTTCATCTGAAAAACTGTTTTCCTTTAAAGGTATTTTCCCTAGGAATATTTCCCCGGTATGTCCGCTGACAGATATGAAATCCCCTTCCTTCAGTACATGTTCCCCTACTGTCATAGTTCTTTTTATTTCATCTATTTTTATTTCTGAACATCCTGTTACACAGCATTTTCCCATTCCTCTGGCAACTACCGCACCGTGTGAAGTTGCTCCACCTTTTAGTGTAACTATTCCTTGTGCAAGTGTCATTCCCTGAAGGTCTTCAGGCGAAGTTTCTTCCCTTACAAGTATTGTTTTTTCCCTTATTTTTACTTTCTTTGAATCAAACATTATACGGCCAACAGCCACTCCTGATGATGCTGCAAGCCCTTTTGTCAGGAAAACCGCTTCCTTCAGGAACTTTTCATCAAAATCTCCATTTAAAAGCTTATTTATTGAAGAAGGTTCAACCTTAAGAATAGCTTCTTCCTTAGTCAGAATATTTTCCTTTACCATATCCATTGCAATTTTCAGGGAAGCTTCCGGTGTTCTTTTTCCATTTCTTGTCTGTAAAATAAACAGTTTGGAATTTTCAATTGTAAATTCAATATCCTGCATGTCTTTATTATGTTTTTCAAGTTTTTTTGTTGTTTTTACAAGTTCGTCATATATGATAGGCATAGTTGTTTTTAAAAGGTTTATATCGTCAGGAGTTCTTATTCCTGCAACAATATCTTCTCCCTGTGCATTTAAAAGAACTTCTCCAAAAATTTCATCTTTTCCTGTGGAAGGATTTCTTGTAAACAGTACTCCTGTTCCTGATTTTTCATTAAGGTTTCCAAATACCATTTCCTGAATGATAACAGCTGTCCCCATATTATTATCAATATTATTAAGTTTTCTGTATAATATTGCCCTGTCATTATTCCACGAGTTAAAGATAGCTTTTACTGCACGGAATATCTGGTCTTCAAATTTTTCAGGAAATTCTTTTCCACATTCATCTTTATATATCTGTTTTCCTTCTTTTATCTGATCCTTATAGTTGTCAGATTTCAGTTCCATAAATCTTTTTCTTTCAATTCCTTCAGTTATTTCAGAAAACATCTGAACAAATCTCAGATAGGAAGAATACACAAAATCTTCGTCTCCTGTTATATCAAGCATTTTCTGTGCAACATCATCATTAAATCCTACATTCAGTATTGTGTCCATCATTCCCGGCATTGAAATTGGAGCACCTGATCTTACTGATACTAATAGAGGATTGTCAGACTGAATTTTTTTACCTGTTGTGCTTTCCAAAATTTGAATATTTTTCAAAATTTCTTCCTTCAACGATTCGGAAAGTTCTTTACCGTCTTTAAAAAACTGATTGCATGCTGTTGTGGAAACTATAATTCCATAAGGTATAGGAAGACCTATCTTCACCATTTCAGAAAGATTTCCCCCTTTTCCTCCCAGTATTGGAATCATTTCTTTTCCACCTTCTTTAAACTCGTAAACCTGCTTCATTGCTCTTTCCTCCTAAATATTTTTATTTTTAAGTTCCTGATAGTACAATTTTATAGCATTGGTTTTTGTAAATCTGCCAACAAGAATTAGTTTTCCATTTTCTTTTCTTAATACAGGCAGTGAATCAATTTCATGTTTAATAATTTTTTCTATTGCATCGAGTACGGTGTCATTTTCAAAGCAGTACACTATGTTCGGCATTCTTGTCATAATCATGCTGACAGGAATTTTCTCCATATTTTTCCCATGTAGGGCTGATTTCAGCAGATCCTTCCTTGATATAATTCCTACAAGTTTACCATTTTCAACTACAATCAGAGTTCCCAGATCATAGTTGAAAAGGTGGATAACTGCATCATATACACTTGTTTTTATATCAATTGAATTTTGTGGACTCATATGATTCTTTACTACATTTGATGTACATCCATTATAAATATATCCTTTATTTGGCTTTGAAGTTATTAATTTCAGACCTGTCAATATTGAAAAATCTGTTCTCAGTGCAGACTTTGTAACTGAAAGGTTTCTAGCTATTTCATCTCCGGAAATCGGTGATTTTTCCTTAATCATCATTAATATTTCATTTTGTCTTTTTGTCAGCAACATTTTTATTCTCCTTGAATTGATGTTCATTTTC
>ERZ772956.2718-NODE-2718-length-10979-cov-26.059136_pt1 | contig 10979 bp, 9 predicted proteins | sample MGYA00580683_ERZ772956 | MGnify/ENA primary metagenome ERZ772956 (study PRJEB29015, sample SAMEA2738077) | human oral metagenome | biome: human oral; feature: human-associated habitat; material: saliva | place: China | collected 2212 ...
CCTCGCCAATCGACCCATGCACGAGAGGCCAAATCACGTCAGGAGCGAACGACTCGATCGCCCCCGCCAGCGACGCATCCACATCTGAAATGACAACCTCGTAGCCGGCCTGCGCCAGAATATTCGCGACGCGACGACCCGAACGCACCGACACATCACGCTCATGCGTCAACCCGCCCGAAATAATCAGAACCTTCGTAGCCATAGTGTTGTTACTCCTTCGCAACCTTAACGAGCCGACCCAGCCCCGGCCTCGTCCGTTGAAGCCGTGCCGAACATGTCAACCATTTCCTTCTCAGCGTTGACGACCGCCGAGAGGCGGCGCACGCCCTCGCGGATTCTTTCCGGGGTGGGGTAACAGAACGACAAGCGCATGTGATTCGATCCCTGCCCGTCGTAGAAGAACGCCGTACCCGACACGTAAGCGACCTGGGCACGCACCGCGCGCGGCAGCATCGCCTTCGCATCCAAACCCTCAGGCAGCGTCACCCACGTGTAGAAGCCACCGTCCGGCACCGTCCACGAGCACGACGGCATGAACTCCTCAAGCGCCGTCAGCATCGCGTGAGCACGCTCCGCGTACATCGAGCGGAAGGTCTTCACCTGCCCATACCAGTCGTAGCTGCCCAAATAATCCGCGATCGCCATCTGACCCACCATCGACGGGCACAGGATCGCCGACTCGAGCGCCAGGACCAGCTTCGCGCGGATCGCATGCGGCGCGTACGCCCAGCCGATGCGGAAGCCCGGCGCGAACATCTTCGAGAACGAACCCAGGTACACGACCCCCTCCGGGCTGTACGAGGCGATGGCCGGCAGGGGATCACTGTGGAAGCCGAGCAGGCCATACGGGTTGTCTTCGACAATGAGGACGTGCTCACGCAGGCAGATCTCCGCGATGATCGGGCGGCGCTCCGCCGACAGCGTCACGCCCGCCGGGTTGTGGTAGTTCGGGATGATGTAGATGAACTTGATCGTCCGACCCGACGCCCGCACGTTGCGGATTGTCTCAGCCAAGGCCTCGGGAATGATGCCGTGCTCATCCATCGGCACGTGCACGACGTCCGCCTGGCGCGCGCGGAACACGCCGAGCGCACCCACGTACGAGGGGGCCTCGGCGAGGATGACGTCGCCCGGGTTCACGAAGAGTTCGGTGACGAGGTCGAGTGCCTGCTGGCTGCCCGTCGTTACCACGACGTCATCCGGGTCGGCACCGACGATACCGTCGTAGCTCATGACCTCCGTGATGTGTTCGCGCAGGACCTCCCAGCCCTGGCCGTTGCCGTACTGCATGGCCTGCGCGCCGTGGTTGCGGATCAGCTTTTCCGCGGACGCCGCGAGCTTATCGAGGGGGAGATCCTTCAGGTTCGGCATGCCGCCCGCGAGGGAAACGACCTCGGGGCGGGAGACGACCGAGAAGAGGGCGCGGATCTCGGATGCGCGCAGGTTCAGGGCTTGGTCCGCGTAGACGTCGTACCAGGGGTCGAGGCGGTTGCCCTGCGTGCGCGACGAGCCGGACGAGGCCGGGGTCGCTCCGTGTGTTGAAGGCTGAGTCAATGGGTGCCATCCTTTGCGTGGAGTCGCGTTATGCGTATAGGTAAAGTGTGCCACTTTCCTGGCCGCACGGGGCGACGAGGCCCGGGTGGCGGTCACATGTTTCACGTGAAACATTGTCGGTGGCGCGGCCGGTGTTCCGGGTGCCGCGTGGGTCTGGCCGTGGGCGTGGGCGGTCCGGGCACTGGTAGTGGTCACGTGGATACGATTGGGTATCAGCCTGGGGAGTTGCACGTGGGGGAGTGTAAGGGTGGCACGAGTGCCAAGGTCGGGACCTATGAGGTCGACGGGGTCAAGGTTGAGCAGGGGTCGGCTGCCTACGTGGGGGATCGCCTGGCTAAGGACACGGACTTTCACCAGAAGATGCGTGAGAACCCCGAGTTGTGGGAGGCCATCAAGGACGGGCGCATCACGGCGCATTCCGACATCGCGATCGCCCGCAGCGCGAACGCAGGGAAAATAGACTTTAAGACCAACCCGATTGAGCTGGACCCAGCCCACATCACCCGCATCGACCAGGCTATCAAGGGCCACTAAAGGAGCATCATGTCGTTTGAGTTCACTGTGTTGTCTGATGAGCGTTTCGTCGAGATTCTCGATGCGTGGGTGGATTCGCCCTGGCCTAAGACCGCAGAGGAAGGTTACGCGCTGCGCGACCACTTCGGATGGACACCCTCAGAGAACAAGCCGAATGTTTTCACCTCTGATGTCGTGCCTGATGAGCTTTCGGCTAGCTTCACCAGTCGGCAGGGAGTTATCGGTTCCTTCGATTTTCTACTTACCGATATTGCGCCTGAGGAGGCTTGGGAGTACTCGTTGGAGCCAGCGAAGGGGATTTATCGGCATTTCTGTGACATCCTGACGAGTCGATATGGGAAGGCGAAGCAGCGTAGCAGTAAGAAGGAGCGTTATCGTTCTACTTTTGTTACTCCACAGGGGGTGGGCGTGAAGGTGGGCGGCAATGATGCTCTGGTCAGTTGCATTGTTGAGTCTCCTGAGGAGATGTTTATTGCGAGCGAGTACCAGCGTCTTGTTGCCAAGGGGTACATCTCGGAGGACGAGTAGCTGCGGCTAGCCGTGGCTGGTCTCAACCGGGGGCGCGCACGCGGATTGTTTCACGTGAAACAATCCCGGCTCTCCGGCTCAGTGCAGACGCGGATAGGGCTAGGAAGTGGCCGACGTGTCGATAGGTGAACTAGCTGCTGACAGCGACGAAGCCGAAGGAGAGCGAGCGGATCCGCCCGATGGACTTGCCGGTCATGGGGGAGTAGGGAAGTCGTCAGGAAAGGTCTGTCCGTAGCTTTCGGGAGCGTCGTCGTGAGTGGATACAAAAAGTCCGCAGCCCAAGGGGTCTGCGGACTTGCGTGAAATTCCGGCGTGGCGGAATTCGCTCAGTGGCGGTCGGCCTTGCGCGAACGCTTCGCGTCGGCGAGCTCGTTGAGCTGGTCGATGTGGGCCTGGGCAACCATGACGTCGATGGTGGAGAACATGAGTGGGCTCCTCGTGGGATCGTATTGGTGATTGTGTCCCTGCTTGACGAGGCCGGGGATCGCCCGGCGGTTCTCGTACGTGGAGCGCGCCAACGCGGGTAGCGTCAGCGCGACCCTGCGTATCAAACAAGAAAAAGCGCCGGACGAGCTTGGCAGCTCTGTCAGGCGCTTAATGGCTATAGTTTATGCCTCGGTTTTTTGGCAATCAATCGTTCGGACAGTTAGATCCGTCGCAGCGAGAATCAAGCAATTGCAAAGGAAAAACGCTGTCAGCATAGCTTTCGAGCGATGGTGAGTGGATACAAGTCACTGCGTAGACGGTCTGGTTGTGCAGAACAGGTATTTTGAGGGGTGTTTGTGGTGGGAGTGGTGGCGGGGGCGTCGTGCCAGGACTAGAATGATAACGATTTTCATTCAAGACAGTATCTAGAGGACCCATGAACCCCACGACATACAGGAGCCCGGGCCGCGCAGCTGCCCGGGCCCTCGCCGCAATGAGCCTCGCGGCAGCATCCTTCCTTGCACCAACAGGAGCACACGCCGCCGACGAGGCAGGCACTGGACTCGACTCCGCCACCGAAACAGCAGCAGCCGAGGAAGTGGCGCACGAAGCCTCCGACGCCTCCAACACCCAGGCAGATAACGCAGCCACAACCGACGCGGCCACCACAGTTACGACCGACGCATCTATCGACAACGCTGACTCGGCCGACACAACCGACGCGGCCACCGACAACACAGCCACCACAGTTACAACCGATGCGGCCGCCGACGACGCAGAAGCGGCCGCGACGAATTCGACCGCGCTGGAGTCGGTCGCGACGGATGTCGCCACGGCCTCGGGAACCGGGGGAGTGACCACCTGCGACGTCATGCGCACCCCGCCCGACGGCACCACCGCCACCCTGAACCGCGGCCACGCCGACATCTTCGACCTCACCTCTGATGCGGCCGGCGCGCTCACCCTGCGCATTAAAGAGGACGCCACCGGCTCCGGCGTCCTGCGCGAACCCGAGCAGACCCTCCTCGCGATCCCCGCGAGCACTCTCGCGCAGATTCCCGACGCCGTCAGCCAGACGACCGGCGCGCCCGCCGCCGCGTACCTACTCGGCCAGTCCGGCGACAACCAAGCCACCGTCCTGTGGCCCGGGTGGGACACCCTGGGCATCGCCGCCGGCGGATACGACGCCGCGCGCTTCCACATCACCTACTCCGGGCCAGCCGACGGGCGCATCTACGCCTTCACATCCAGCTTCGCAGAAGGCCTGAAGGCGGTCACCGCCGACGGCAGCTACGACCTGGCCCCGGGCGGCGACGACATCGACCAGCCCTACGCCGCCCACAAGCACGTCAACTGGCTGTTTACGCGCGCCGGCCGCTACACGCTGACCGTCCAAGCCAGCGCCTGGACCCCCGGCAACACCGGCACCGCCAACGCCGTCGCACCCACCCGCACCTACACGATCGACGTGGCTGACGAAGCCGCGTGCCTCGCCGAGGCCGGCCTTACCCCCGGCGGTAATGGCAACCCCGCAGCCCCCGCACCCGGCGTCGACCCGGGTTCCACGGATGCCCAGTCGGGAGCCGGGCAGTCGGGCGCTGACGGGGATTCGACTCCGGACACCACAGACCGCTCCGCTTCCGACACCGGTGCTGGAGCGAACGACCCCGCCCAGACCTCGGGCACAGGTCTGGGCGCGGGCAGCGGTGGGGGAGCAGGCACCGCCTATGGCGTCACGACCTCAGGCACCACGACCTCGGGCGCTCGCACCACCACGTCGTCAGGCGAACGCTGCATCCCCACCCGCGTCACCCGCGAGGCAACGGGAACCGAATCCGCTGCCCCGGCCTCGTCCCAAGCCCCCGCCAACACCGCGCGCACCACGCTGACCGTCAGCGTCGGCGAGGGTGCATCCGGTAACGCGACCGAGGGACACTTCGACCTGGGTCCCGCCATCGAAAACGGCAGCCTCGTCGCCCGCATCAAAGACGACCGTACGCAGCCCGCGCAGTGGGTCGACCCATCAACCCTGACTTTTGCACTCGGTGAGGCCGCGCGTATCACCGCGCCCGCAGACCTCGGCTTCGTTGCCACCGCCGGCTCCAGCGTGTGGCTCATCCCCTCCACCCAAATCGCGGGCGTGCCGTGGCTGGGCCTGAACTCCCAGCGCGAAGAGATCGTCACCGGCACCACCGGCCCCGTCCAGTTCACCCTCGACGCCGTCGAAGGCCCCGGACGCGTCGCCGTCTTCAACGCGGGCGCGCTCGGCTCCGGCGTCGGCGAGCACGTCTTCGACGGCCCCGGCACCGGCTACACGCTCGGCGCCAACACGCACGCCCACCAGAACTGGGTGTTCACCGCGCCCGGCACCTACACGCTCACCATCTCCATGCGAGTCACCCCCACCGGCGCGGCCCTGACCGGCTCCGGCTACGGCGGCGGCGGCGAAGTCACCACCACCGGCGCACTCGGCACGAGCAGCCGACCCATGGCCTCCCAGGTCGTCGGCCGCACCGCCTCCGGCAAAGACTGTGACCTCTCCCTGGCCATCACCGGCGCCGACACCATCCCGTTGGCTGTCGTCTCGCTCACGTGGGCGCTGACCGGCGCGGCCTGCGTGTGGGTCAGTTCGATCGGTCGACGCAGAAACGCGCGAGCATTCTCGTGAACACTCATTCACGAGGCATCCTCTCCTTCATCCCCCGCCATCCCTCCCGTGGGTGGCGGGGGAGTGGGTGTGGGCTCGCCGCAGCGACGTTAGCGCTTACGGCGGGGGTCGCCGGGTGTGCGCCCGCGCCCGACCCCGCTCGCGATGGTGAACTGCGCGTCGTCGCCACGACCGGTATCCTCGCCGACCTCGTCCGCAACGTCGCCGGAGACCGCGCCCACGTCACCCAGATGGTTCCCAACGGGGCAGACCCGCACTCGTGGGAACCCTCCCTGCGCACCGTCCGCGACGTGGCCTACGCGGACGTCGCCTTCTCCAACTACCTCATGCTCGAAGAACACGCCCTCATCCGTGCCCTCGACTCCAACCTGCCCGCCGGCTCACGCTCCGTCTCCGTCGCCGAAGAGGCCGCCAAGAACGGCGCTACCATTCTCCCCCTCGTCGAAGATCGAGCCCTCGACACCCCGTGGCTCGGCATGCGCGTGTGGGGCAACGGTACCGACATGGGAGCCACCCGCGCCTCGCAGATCGACCTGACCACCACCGGCGTCGACGGACCCGGCCAGGCCGCCGCGTACCTCACCACGTCGTTCGGGCAGCCCGAGATCGCCTTCGCCTCCTCCGACGGCTTCAACGCCGCCACCGGATACGACACTGATACCGCGCAGCTGCCCGCCGACGCCCACCAACACATGAGCTGGGCGTTCACCGCCCCCGGCGTGTACCGCGTCCACTTCCGCGCCAACCTGCGCACCACCCCCGGCGCCACGCCGGTGGGCGTCGGGGAAGGCACCGCCGTCTTCGCCGTCGGTACCCCGCCCGAGGAAGTCGCCGCCAGTGAGGGCCGCCGCGTCCTGTCCGCCGGCCACGCCGACATCACCGTCAACCTCACCACCAAGCGCGTCGAACTCGCCTCCGACGCCGGCGCGCTGGGCGGGGACGAGGCCTCGGCCCCCTGCGTGGGCGCAGGAACCACGGGCGCGGCCGTCGCCTCGACCATGGAATGCACCGACCTCGACCAGGTCGTCATCGAAGTGCCCACCCGAGCGCTCACGACGATCCCCGGGGAGGCCTCGTTCCGCTTCATCGGCGAGGCCGGCGCGAACGTGTACATGCTCCCGCAGGCCGTCCTCGGCAAGCACGTCCACGGCGACATCGACCCCCACCTGTGGCACGACGTCCACAACGCCCAAGCGTACGTGCGCGTCATCCGCGACTCGCTGATCTCCGTCGACCCCGACGGCGAGGCCACCTACCGGGCCAACGCAGCCGCCTACCTGACGCGCCTCGACGAGCTCGACGCCACCGTGGCCTCGACCATCGCGTCCATCCCCGAAGAGCGCCGCAAACTCGTCACCACCAACGACGCGTACGCGTACCTGGCGAACGCCTACGGGCTCACCGTCGCCGGCTTCGTCGCACCCAACCCCAGCGTCGAACCCTCCATCGCCGACCGGATCAAACTCCAGGCCACCCTGTCCGACTCCTCGATTCCCGCGGTGTTCCTCGAGCCCAACCTGGCGCGCACCCGCTCCACCCTGCGCACCGCCGCCACCGACGCGGGCGTGGACATCTGCCCCCTGTACGGCGACACCCTCGACGACCAAGCACCCACCTACATCGACATGATGCAACACAACGCCCGCTCACTGGCACGCTGCCTGGGCGGCAAGGAGATGCCATGAAACTCTTTTCTTCCCAGTCTGCTGACGGCCGTCGGCTCTTCGCCACGGGACTACCTCTTCCGGCCGACGCGGGGCCTGCCCGCCCGCTCGCCGCCACGCCACGAGCATCGCTCGGCGTGTCGTCTCGAAGCCCGGCCAGGCCCTGCAGGCCCCGCGCCGACCTCATGTGGCAAACCATCATGCCGCCCACGGAACAGAGTGGGCGGGCGTCTCATCTCGAAGCCCAGCCAGGCCCTGTCGCTGTCCCCGGGGCTAGCCGACGGCCCCGTCTAGGCATGACGCTGAGTGCCCTGCTCGTGTCAGCTCTCCTCTTCATCGTGGGTGCCCCCTCTTCTGTTGCTGACCCGAGTCCCGACCCCGACCTCGCGCAGAGCGTCGCCGCGCACGAGGAGTGGTCGAATGAGGCCAGCGAGATCAGCGCCGGACACGTCGATCTCGGTCCCCGACTGATCGACGGGCAGTGGCGGGCCGGACTGCGCCACGACGCCGAGAGTGGTGCCGTGTGGCGCGACCCCAACCAGACCGTCCTCCGGGTCAGCGACGCGGCCATCATGACCGCGCCCGACTCCGCCGACTACCCGTTCCTGGCCGACGTCGCAGGCAAGCCCGTCCATGTCATCCCCCAGACGCAGAACCCGAGCGTCGTGTGGCTCGGCTGGAACACGCAGGACCCCGCCGTCACGGCCACCATCGACCGCGGCCTCACCATGCGCGTCGGCCCCGTGAGCGGCCCCGGCCGCGCGTGGCTGTTCCTGCAGTCCGGCACCTTCGGCAAGCCCCTCCTGCTCGCCGACTCGGGCGCGGCGCCCGGCGACGTGTGGATCGACTCGGGCACGCACGTGCACGCCAACTGGGCGTTCTCCGCGCCCGGCACCTACACGGCGACCGTGACCTTCCTGGGCACGACCACCGCCGGCGAGGCCGTCAACGCTTCCACGACCCTGCGCTTCGCCGTGGGCGACGCCGCTTCCGCGTCCGAAGCCCTGGCCATGGCTGCGCCCGCCGCTTCCGGTTCTGGTTCCGGGGCTCCGGTCGCGGGCACCTCCCAGGGCCCCGGCTCCTCCGAGTCGACGTCGTCCTCGCCCGAGGGTGGCTTGCCCGACTGGGCCTTCCTCGCGATCATCGTCAGCGTCGCCCTCTCCCTCCTCGTGATCGGCGCGCTCGTCGTTGCACGCTCGCGCCGCAGCCGCGCCGAACAGGCCGCCGCCATCGCTGATGCCGATTCCCTCCTCGCGCCCCTGCCCACTGCCCGGGGTGAGGGGAACGAGGAAGCAGCCACGGCTTCGTCCCAGAGTGCCGGCGCACCCGGCGCGGGCGAGAGCGGTGAGGGCCACGGCCTCGGCAATGTGGGAGGGAAGCAGTGAGCCAGCTGCGCGTCACTTCTTTGGGGGCGTCCCTGGGTGGGCGCAGCGTCCTGACGGGCGTCGACCTGGAGGTCGAGGCCGGGGAGCTCGTCGGACTCATCGGACCCAACGGCGCCGGGAAGACCACGCTGATCCGCTCGATCCTGGGGCTCATCCCCTCCAGCGGCAGTGTCGAGACCGACGGCGCGATCGGCTACGTGCCGCAGCGCCACGAATTCGCGTGGGACTTCCCGATCAGCGTCCGCGACGCCGTCCTCCAGGCCGTCACCGTGCGGCGCGGGCTGCTCGGGCGCGCACGGACGCCGCACTTCCGCGCCGTCGAGGAGGCCCTGTCCCTCGTCGGCATGCGCGACCTCGCGAAGCGACCCATCGGTGAGCTGTCCGGAGGGCAGCGCCAGCGTGTCCTCGTTGCCCGCGCCCTCGCGATCCGTCCCGCTGTGCTGCTCCTCGACGAACCCTTCACCGGCCTCGACATGCCCACCCAGGAGATGCTCATGGACCTGTTCCGCGCGCTCGCCGACGGGGGGCGAGCCCTCCTCATGACGACGCACGACCTCATCGGCGCGCGCGCCGGCTGCGATCGCCTCTACCTGCTGCGGCGCACGATCATCGCGTCCGGGCGACCCGACGAACTCGCCGACGCCGACCCGTGGATCCGCGCCTTCGACGTGCGACCCGACAACCCGATCCTCGACGCCCTAGGAGTGCGCGCATGAGCACCGTGATCCACGCGGGCGGCCACGGCCTCGTCGCCGCGGCGGACTTCCTGAGCCCCTACGACTTCTTCCGCGACCTGACGAACCCCGCGCTGGCGTTTCTGCCGCGCGCGCTGCTCATCGCGGTCGTCGCCGCGCTCGTGTGCGGCAGCGTCGGCGTGCACGTCGTCCTGCGCGGCATGGCGTTCATCGGGGATGCCGTCGCGCACTCCGTGTTCCCCGGCTTGGCCATCGCGTTCGTGTGCGGTGGGTCCCTGGTGTTCGGCGGTGCCCTCGCGGGCGTCGTGACCGCCGTGCTGGTCGCGCTGTTGGCACAGAATCGGCGACTCAAGGAGGACTCCGTCATCGGCGTGCTCTTCGTTGGCGCGTTCGCGCTCGGCGTCGCGATCATCGCTCGGGCACCCGGATACGCGGGCAGCCTGCAGGATTTTCTGTTCGGGTCGATCACGGGCATCCCGGCGTCGGATGTGCCCGTGGTGCTGGCTGGCGCTTTGTTCGTGCTGCTCATGCTGTTCCTGGCGCACCGGCCCATCGTGGCCGTGACCCTGGACCGCGAGAGCGCGCGGGCGGCGGGCGTTCACGTGCTCGCTGCTGATCTGTCTTTGTATGTCGCCGTGGCTCTGGCCGTCGTGATTTCCGTGCAGACGATCGGCAACGTGCTGGTGCTGGCACTGCTCGTCACCCCCGCGGCGACCGCGCGGCTCCTGTGCGACCGGCTCGGGACGATGATGGTTCTGTCGCCGGCCCTGGGGGCGGCGGGCGGCCTGGTCGGCCTATACCTGTCGTGGTCGCTGGACGTTCCCACGGGTGCCACGATCGTCCTGGTGCTCACCGCATGCTTCGTGCTCGCCTGGGTCTTTGCGCCGAGGCATGGGGTCCTCGCGCGCACCCTGCGCGAGAGGCGGGGGTGAGGTTTTGCTGTTGGTTGCGCGGCGCAGGTGCGCGTGACTCATTGCGCGGGGTGCTGCCGAGGGGTGGCACCCCGCTTGTTGTTATCTGTGGTTGAGTGCGTGGTTGGTGCCTGGTTGCGCGTTTGTGTGCGTGGGTGCCTGTAGGTGCGGACATCGAATGTTTCACGTGAAACAATTCGAGGATGACAGTCGATTTGAGCCGAGGCGTGGGCGGGTGCTGGGTGGGTTTGAGTTGGGTTCTAAATAACTGCTCGGGTGGTGTGCGGCATTGCTTGTGTTGCCCGCCGGGCGAGTGGTGAGGATGTTAGGCGTGGAGTGATTGTTTCACGTGAAACACATGTTCACGGGGATGGTATCTGTTCTCGTTGTAGCCTCGAGGTCCGAGGTATCGGACGATTCTATGAATCGAAGATGCCTCTCTATGAGGTTCTATGACGCAAAAATGGGCTTCAATGAGCTATGAAGGGGCCTCTATGACATAGAAACATCCTTCTATGACATAGAAATGGGGTTCTATGAGATAGAATTAAAGCTGTGATCAACGATCTTGAGGGTCTGCTGGGCGCTTTGGCTGTGCTCGAACTGAGCGG
>ERZ772956.2720-NODE-2720-length-10976-cov-7.642615_pt1 | contig 10976 bp, 9 predicted proteins | sample MGYA00580683_ERZ772956 | MGnify/ENA primary metagenome ERZ772956 (study PRJEB29015, sample SAMEA2738077) | human oral metagenome | biome: human oral; feature: human-associated habitat; material: saliva | place: China | collected 2212 ...
CAGATAAAGAAGAACAGATGACGGCCTTGGTGAAACACATTGCCAAAGGGAAACAGAAGGTCATCGTCTTGGCACCACAATTTTCTAAACTCAATATTGAGAGATTTGGGGAAGAAGTCATTTACGAGAATGAAATACAAAACATCGAAAATAGGCTAGAGCTTCTTGAATCGGAAATTCATAAGCGAAATCAAGAGGGCTTAAAAGAACATGTAGTTACTATCGTTCTTTATAATATCACCGAAATAATTGGAAATTTGACACCTGTGGCACAAAAGAGACTAGAGTTTATCTTTAAACAAGGTTTACTAGCAGGCTATGCTTCACTTGTTATTACGAATCAAAGTATTTCTCGTAATATTGAGGCTCCGTTGCGCTTAGCAAAAGGTTTCAAACAAGCTTTGATTAGCATGAGACTAAATGATCAAAACGTTGTACCTGTCACAAAGAAACCTCTAAGAGAGACTATGTTAGAAAATCAAGTTCATTATTTTGTTTGTGAGAGCACATACATTAAGATCAAGGCTTTGATTCGCTAAACTCTTAATAAAAAGAAAATAACGAATCAATATTGAATATTATAATTGCGGAGTAAAGAAAGATGAAAAAAATAAAAATAATTTTATGGTTAATGATGGGAGGAGTTATACTTATGACAGTATCATTATTAAATGGATGTAGTTTGGGTGGTGAGACCATTCCCAAAAACAGAACAAAAGAACAGTACGAATTTGAAAAAACGTTTGAACCTATGTTTAAATTTTTAGAACAAGACAAGAAGGAGTTTACGGGACTAAAGTCATACACTAGTGATGTTTATATAAAAAATCAAGATGAAGTCAAAAAGTATGAAGTGGACGTAGATATTAATCAATCTGACATTAAAGGGGAGTATACAATAACACTTGGGGAGGATAAAGAAACTGTTCCTGTTACATATTCTAATGGTAAGTTAAATTATGAGTCAGAGATAAATCCTTTATTTGATGAAGAAATTCTAAATTTAATGGTTTCAAGAGATTATTTCGCTTCCTTAGATGTGGAAAAAACATTTAAGAGCGCAGAAACTGAATTGAGTGATATTATTTACCAACCAGAAAATCAATCAGAGTTATATAAAAAAATAGTTGAACAGTATAATCTTCCATCTGACACAAAACTTTCAGTTAGTCTTGGATATGCGTACTATGACAGATACGATATACTACTAAGTTTAGAATCTAAAGAAAAATTGGTTCAAATCAGTGCTGCAATTTATTTAGTGAAAGGAAAGTGAATTTATGAATTCAATTGAGAAAAGTAATAGGCGAGTGGAAGTGTCCGCTAATATTTCAGATTATGTTTATGAATATGAAAAAGATTATACTTTTCGGAATCCTCAAAATCCACTTGAAACTACTGAAAAGCTCATAAAAGAATCTTATGGAGATTCTGTAAAAATTGTAGACAAAATGTATGATTCAGAGTCGGGTGTTGCGGCTATTGCAGTTTATGATGATATGACCAAGGAGACCTATATCGCCTACGCTGGAACCAACATGGAGGCTGATGATCATAAAGATGTAATTGTAGATGCAGCGATTGGATTAAATGATACTTTGTACCTGAAAGAAAAGAATAAACCAGCACTTGATTTCTATGATAGAGTAGAAGCGAGAGGCAATTATATTAGCACAACTACTGGTCACTCTTACGGAGTGTTTCAGAGCGGGAGAGTGGCATTAGAAAGACAAGTTCCTTATAATATTGGCTATCAAGGAGCACCTCAGTCAGTAAATGGGAAGACTGCCCAAGAGATGGTCATGGATGGCGACTCTACTATACTAAAAGCGTTTAACTTGTTAGATGAATTAATGCACTCTGCGGCTGACGGTAATACGATGATAGGACCATATTGGAAGTATCTCTCTCGCTTAAAGGCTACCTCTCCTGAGGACGTTAAAGCTGCTAAAGAAGAGGCAAAGCGAATTGAAGAGTTGAAAAAGAATTATAAAGGTTCCTCTGTGATATTTTCTACAACTCGAGACTTTTTAACGAATCTTGTCTGGGCTCAAGATGGAAAGGAGATTTCTTTTGGAGGACAGGCACTAGATAATAGCGCATACGAAACATTATTGGATAATAATACTCCAGCATTGTTGAATATTTTAGGAATTACAAGAGAAGCCAAGTATCCTGAAAATGTTGTTGCGATTGATCTACCGATTCCTCATAATATGACAGACTACAGAAAAAGTGCTGCAGCTATGGAATATACGAAGCAAGTAGTTCTGGAACAGTTATTTGCAGTTGATATAGATGGAGATGGTTCATTAGATTTTGCAGTGACTTCAGAGAATACAACAACTCGAGATTTGTTGAAAAAGTATGGTGACTCAAAAGAAATTCGCTTAGATACAACCTCTATGATAATTTTGATTACAAATCTGAAAGCCAGTTTAGGACATGCGGAAGATCTGCTAGAAGTAGTTAAGCGTACAAATCAGGCTAATGAGAATGTTATGAATAATTTATCGAGTCGTACAAACAATCTCAAGGAAGCTGTCTTCCAACATTTGCAATCGATTAGTTTGATTGAAGCTATAAAAAAGATAGATAAATCGTTCAGTGATTATGATGGTATGAAAGAGACTTTTGACACTCTCAAAGCGTATAATTCCTACGACTTCTCTAGAAACTTTGATTGGTTAGGCTTTAGTGGATTAAATGACTATTTTGATAGTGAAGGGAAAAGTTTTGATCATGGAGCGATTACATCAAAATTAAATAGTATGAAATCTAATAGTGACTCAATTCTTCTCGATATTGAAGTACATAAAATGACTTCAAAAGGAAAATCTGAAGGAAATCTATTTGCTGAATCAAATACATCTACTTACTTGGGTCGGAGAGGTGCAGAACTGGTGAATTCATTTGAGGGAATGATTGAGAAAAGTACGAAAGGTTTAGATAAGCGTTCACATTTTGGAGATGGGATTCCACAAGCTGTTAATGAAATTTTAAAAGTACTGGAACAAAACATTCAGACAATCATTTCTTGCATTTCCTATACTATTTCTGTAGCAGAAATTATTAAAACGGCTTTAGAGGAAACCGATAGGGGACTGGCTAGAAATATTGATAGTCTAGATTTTAGCTCGGTGCCAAATGTCAATACAAGCGTTTCTCAGGACTATAATACCTACCTAGAAGAAAGTGGAATATTTGATGATCGTGATGTCATTAATGCTTTTGATGATCAGATAGATGTAAGAGCTGAGGATTTAGCAAATAAAATGTCAACAGCATTTAGTAATTACCTAGATAGTGCAAAAGGATATATTGAACAGACAAATAAAGTTATCAACACTTCAAAGGATAATCTACAAGAACTTATTAACGATTTCCCTACTGAAATTTATTACAAGAATAAATTTGATGATAAGGACGATAAAAAGTTCTATGGAATTGTGGAGACCCAGATTTCAGTATCTGGTACAATTCGAACAGCGGCTTCAGAGCTTGATACTTTGGATATAGACTTGACCACAGTTGCGACAACGATAAATCTAGTTGTATCTATGTTGGGTGGTTTCAAACCTGCGTTCAGGAATGGAATGGAAGATGCATTTTATGGGGCGGCCAATTTGAAAGGTGTAGTCCGTTCTCAAAAGGCAGTTGGGGCAGTAATAAAATCATTGCAGATTCGATTTACAAATTTCAAGAGCGATTTAGATAGCCTTGCTTCAGGTTCTGCTGTACAAGCACTGGGGTATAAACTTGGAGACATGATAAATCTCATTGGTAATGTTAGTCATGTAATTGATGACTGCTTTGGTGATGATTAAAAGTTAATTTCGATTATATCATCAAACAGTAACGTTATATTTTTCAAAATATTCAACAAAATAAATGAAAAGTAATACCAACTTCTGCTGGGAATCATTAACCACCTGAATTATTTTCAGGTGGTTTTCTTTCATTATTCCATACAGTGTTCATTTTTTCTTACAATATATCTCTTATGGTATAATGAGTTAAAGCCTCTTCCTCATCTCAGATGAGTTCGCAGAGCTCAAGGTTAACCAGCCCGACTTTATCAAGGAGTTGGTATCCATCGCTCGGGTTGGGCGTTCCCTCGGGGTTCACTTGATCCTAGCTACCCAGAAACCATCTGGTGTGGTGGACGACCAGATCTGGTCTAACTCACGTTTCAAGATCGCCCTTAAGGTAGCGGACCGTTCGGACTCTAATGAAATGCTTCATACACCGGACGCGGCCGAGATCACCCAGATAGGACGTGCCTATCTACAGGTCGGAAATAATGAAGTCTATGAGCTCTTCCAGTCTGCCTGGTCAGGGGCAGATTACCAGCCGGACAAGGACGATATGGGGATCGAGGACCATACCATCTACTTGATCAATGAATTGGGCCAATATGAGATCTTGAATGAAGACCTATCAGGCTTAGAAGATGTGGATGAGATCAAGGAAGTTCCGACAGAGTTGGATGCGATAGTGCACCATATCCAGCTCTTGTGTGAGGAACAAGAAATTCCTCCAGTACCACAGCCATGGTTGCCACCGCTTAAGGAGCGAATCGCACTAGACGAGCTGGAAGAAGTGCAACCGACAGTAGCCTGGACACAAGAGAAACCACTCTCTGTCCTCTTGGGGATGGCGGACATCCCGCAGGCCCAGAAGCAGGAAGCTGTCTCTATCAATCTCTCCAAGGATGGTCATATCCTTCTCTACGGAAGTCCGGGTACAGGAAAGACCACCTTCCTTCAGACAGCTGGGATGGACTTGGCTCGCAAATTCAGTCCCAAGGCTCTTACCATGTACTTGATGGACTTTGGTACCAATGGTTTGGCTCCATTGTCCAAGCTTCCACAGGTGGCGGATACCATGCTTTTGGACCAAACAGAGAAGATCTCTAAATTTGTACGAATCATGGAGAGAGAACTCAACCGTCGTAAGAAACTCCTTGCGGACTATGGTGTTGGAACCTTGGAACTCTACCGTCAGGCCAGTGGTCAGGAAGAGCCGGCTATCGTCATCCTCTTAGATAGCTATGAGGCCTTCAAGGAAGAAGCCTATGAGGCGGAACTCTTCAAGCTCTTGGTGCGTATCTCTCGTGAAGGTCTCAGTATCGGGGTTCACCTCTTGGTGACAGCCGGTCGCCAGACCAACCTTCGTGCTCAGCTCTACTCGAACTTCAAGCACCAGTTGAGCCTGCCACAAAATGAGGCAGGTGAAGTGCGGGCCATCGTGGGCTCTACGCCACTCGCTATGACTATGGAAGATATCAAGGGACGAGCTCTCATGAAGCGTGAAGAGGTGGATGTCATCCAGCTGGCACTCCCAGTTTATGGAGCCAATGACACCCAAGTTCTCAACAACCTACGTCAGGAAGTCGCTTCCCTCCAAGAAGCCTGGACAGGCCAGCGCCCAAGTGCCATCCCGATGGTGCCAGAGGAGTTGACGATGGAAGAATTTTTGAATTTGCCTGATGTACAAGAGGCTATTGAGAATGATCAGATTCCTATCGGTTTGGAACTAGAAATGGTTGGAAGTGTCAATATCTCTCTTAGCAAATTTAAACACATGGCTTATGTGTCAAATGCAGAAGACGCTTTTGATAATATAACGCATCATTTATTAAAAACTATTCTTAGAATGCCTAACGTCCATATGATGTTGATTGATGCTTTCCAAGAATATGAAGCATATAATGACCAGGTGAAAACCTATGTTGGAAGCAAAAAGGAACTATCGGACATAGGAAATCAGCTAATCTATGAAATAGAACGCCGTCTTGAAAAAGGCATATCATCTGAGTGGATCATTTTTATACCTAATATGAGAGCACTAGTATCCGAAAGCGATTTAAATGATCAACAGCTTCAATTTATGTTTGAGAATGGGTATCGAGTAGGGATGAGGTTTATTATTGGTACTGATTATACTTATATTGGGACAAGCATCGACCCAATTCCTAGATACCTCAAAACAAATGTCCAATGGGTCATCTTTGGTATGCGCCTAATGGATCAAACCTTCTTAGATAAAGGAATGTATAACAGAGATGTGGCTCCAGATCTCGATCAGGTTTATTTACATTCTCGGAAAGAAGTCATCAAACTTAAAATTAGTAAGAATAAGTAAAACTATTTTTTGATACTTAAGATTCAACCCGGTCTTTTGACGATTTGATAGTAGAAAGGATAATTGAAAAGGTTATTGAACATGGGACAAGTAAAAAGTGAAAAAGGCAAGGCAAGTACTATTGCAACTGGAATTGTATCAGCAAGCAATAGCATTACAACTGCCGGTACAGTTACTAGGGATAAGACAAGCTATTATACCGCTAATACGGTAGGAAGAAGATTGATTATAAATGAGGCATCTATTGCTAAAAATATTCAATCGAAAATAAGTGAATTCGTAAAACTAATTCATAGTGTCGCAAATGAATTTGAAGTAGTAGATGAGAATATAAGTACAATGTGGCAGAATAATCCAAATAATGGGACAACCAGTCTACCTTCTCCATACTCAAATCCGTCATTTGTTCCTCAAAATAATTTATTTAAGGAGTGAGGATGGAGAAAAGAAAATTAGAAGATATTCAATGTAGTGTTCAACAGATTCAAACGAAATTATCAAAGCTAGAAGAAGAAAGAAATCAGTTTCTTTCCGTTGCGACGGAGATTATAGATCTTTGCCAATCGAACTTCATCCCATATAGAGAATTAGGCTATTATCCGTTATCAGTTAAAGATGAGATGGATCGCCTTGAAAATATAGAAAAGTTAAAAAGGAATGAACAGCTACTGGATGATTTTATCACCGAGAGGAAAGAAGAATTAAAAAAAGCAATGAGTAAGCTAGAGGGCGAAAAAGAGGAACTTCTTTTCCAACAACGCCGTCTTGAATCGCAAAAGGAGGGGAAAAATGGGTATTAAAGTAGACATAGGATCAGCAGACTCGCAGGGTAGCACAGCGAATACGGTATTAAGTAGCCGTGCGAATTATTATGACGCTGTCATTACTGCCTTTAATAAATTGATTTCAGAGGAAGAATTGAAAGGTAAAGCCTATGATAGTGCTAAGTCCTATGCGGAAAATATAATGGTTCCTCTAGTGAGAGGAGTTATCCTCTTTTCAGAGAGCCTGGGAGGAAAAGCGAGTGAACTACCGACTCTTTACCATGCACAAGTCGGTGAAGAAAGTCTAGATGAGGAGACACTTCAAAAGCAAATTGAAGCAGAAAATACAACTATTTCGACTCAAGAAGCTATTTTGAACAGTTTATCTGATTTGAAGAACATCGATTCTACTTATAAAAGTAATGTTCAAGAAATTATCTCAAATGCAACGAGTAAGCGAGATGAGTTACAAAAAAAATTAGAAAAGTTACAGTCATTTGCGAGCTCGACTAGTGGCCAGTTTTCGGATTCAGAAAGCTTACAGAGCTTAGTTCTTCAAGGTTTCGAACAAGTTACAGGTGACTTTGGAAAGTTTGATGGAACTTTTAAAATAGAGGGACAAGCCCCTTGGGCTAATAATATTAATAATGAGTGGAAGAAGCGTTCTGAGGTAATTCAAAATTATCAAAATGTTGTAGATAAAGTTAAAAATGAAACCGAATTAGATGAGACAGATATAAAGGCAATTGCAGAGTATGGAAAACGGTATCCTGGTAAAGAGTTACCAGAGAATGTTAAAGATGCTGTACGAAAATATGTCGAGAGTAAAGTTAATAATAATGTTGACCTAAGCGGGCTAGGGGAGTTTCTTGAAATTGTCCGAGATACATCTCTGGAAGAACTTGCTAAAGAAACAATTTCTAAGTTAAGTTCAACGAATCCTAAACTATCAGAGTACTTTAAGTATTTTACTACTACTGATAAGTTTGGTAATATAAACATTACCTACTCTGCAAATAGTAAAGGATATACGGATGCTTTATTCAAAGCAAATGCTGCGAATCTACTTAAGAATTTCACGATTTCAGAAATTAATATCCCTATACCAGGAACCAATTCTTCTCTTGGGATTTCAGGGATCAGTTCGATATTTATGGGGATGGACTTTTTGAACAACCTGCAAAATGAGAATGCCGGACGTGCCTTTACACATACTGTTGCTACTACGGCAATCGCTACATTAGCAGTAGATGCAGCTGCAACAACACTTGCGACGGCATATTTTGTAACCGGTTCAGAGGCTATTTTAAGTGTAGCCGCATATGCAGCTACAGGTCCGATTGGTTGGGCTATTGGTGCTGGGGTAGCTGCAGCAACACTTGCTACTTTGGCATATAATTACAATTTTCTTGGAATCAAAGATATAGCAAACGAGATGGGCGACAATCTTGAAAAAAGTGTTAAGGAAATAGGAAGTAATATTGATTCAGGTATCAAAGAAGTTGGAAGTAAAATTGATGCAGGTATCAAGGAAGTCGGAAATAGTATTGATTCCGGTATTAAATCAATTCAGAAAGTGTTTGGGTGGTAAATTTGGAAATTAACTATAGAGAAACGAAGTATTTTTGTCATCAACTTGTAGAACTAAATGGGAAAAAATACATATTAGATGCAAGTTCAATGACTCCTAAGTTCTACTATTGGGGTGTTCCAACGGAGGAATTAACGGTTGAGATGGCGGAACTAAATAGAGAGGATATCAATTTTAGTACCCCGATTAATAAGTTTAAAGCTTCATATGTGGCAATCATGGTTCAACCGCTTGTATGGATTGTTTATTCTTTATTGAAAACTTTTTTTAAAGAGTACAATATTAGCCAACAGATAATTTTAAAATTAGTAGTATTTTGCGCATCTATACTATTCTCTTACTTGATTTTTTATTTGAAAAGAGAGCAAGAACGTAAAAATGTTAAAGCTTTACTGCCTTCTTCTAGTAGAAGATATGAGATGATTTTTAAACCAATATCTGCAAGAAAGCAAGTTTTTGACGCCTATATTTTTACTGTTCCTATAATAGCTTGTTTGGCACTTTATTTGTCTATTAATGATGGAGGAGAAGGTATTGTTCTCGTTATTAATAGCATTATCTCATTTTTTCTTCTATCATTTTTATTTGGAAAGGTTCCCATTCTTTCCGCTTATAAGATTAGAAACGTCACATTTGAAGGAATTAGAGAAATTAAATGAGGTCTTTGATTCAGGCATTAAATCAATTCAGAAAGTGTTTTGGTGGTAAATGTGGAATTAAAATTTAAATATTCAAATATAGCAGTTTTTAGAATCGTTGAGTTTAAGAATAAAAGTTATATCTTAGATCCTACCACTATAAAAGGCAAATCCTATTTCTTCGGTTCACTTCCGAAAGAGGTTACCGCTGAGATGGTTGAGCTATCTCCATCTAATGATAGTTTTAGAATAAAATCGAAGACACCAATAGGCGCATCTACTGCTCTAGTTATCATGATTCAGCCACTTGTTGGCATCTCTCATACGCTGATGAAAGATGCCTTTATTAGCTGGGGAATCAATCAGCAAATTTTAATGAAAGTAGTGTTATTTGCCTTCTCTGTATTTTTGTCTTATCTTATGGCTGTCTTTTATGAAAAAAGTGCGGTAGGAAAGTTTGAATCAAGAATTCCCCAAAATAGTAAACGTTGTCGACTTGTTTTTGAACCCAAAGGTAAACGAATAATTGATTGGTTGTTTTTCACACTTGGAATTAACATTATATGTTTGGCATTTTTTATAGGACTTGACAGTGGTTATGAAAGTGCTATATTGGTTATAAATGGCATAATTTCGTGGTGGTCCTTTGTACTATTAAGAATGCCACAAATCCCAGACTACTATAAAACACTAACATTAACTGAAATTGAAGAACTATAAATACAAAATGCCGAGAAGTTAGAAAAGACTTTGATTCAGGTATTAAATCAATTCAGAAAGTGTTTGGGTGTTGAATGATGCATTTAAAGTTTAAGAATGCTAATACGATGGCGTATAGTATTGTAGAATTAAAGAAATTATAAATTGAAAGGAAAACAAGAAAATGTCTATTTTGCCAATTGGAACAATTGTTTATTTAAAAGAGGGGAGTCAAAAGCTAATGATTCTCAATCGTGGGGTTACCATTGAACAGAATGGTGAAAGTGTTTTGTTTGACTATTCTGCAGCTTTTTATCCGATGGGACTAAACCCAGAACAGTTGTTTTACTTCAATCGTGATGATGTAGATAAAGTGGTTTATAAAGGCTATAGTGATGAAGAAGAAGAACGGTTCGCCGAAATTTATCAACGTTGGCTTGATGAAAATGCAACAACAATTAAAAAGGGTGTAACAAAATAATGTGCATCTGTAAAGATTATTGCAAAATATCACAATACTAAATAGAAATCAAAAATGAGGAGCTACTTTGACATTAAAGAAACTCCTCGTTTTTTTAGTTATTTTCCCATCATACAGCTAAGTCTGTGTGGCTATAAGCCAAAATTTATGATACCAAAATATAGCTTTGTTTCTATAGGAAAGGGCTGTTTTGATATTGTAGTATAATAAACAAAGACATTTTTTACTTTTCTCTTCTTCTTACGGTATTGCTCATGTGGTATAATGAGACAAGGGTTGCTCCTCGTTTCAGACGAGTTTATGGATTTCAGGATAAGTTAGTAGGTGAGAAGAGTATTTCTGTCAGCCTCCTATACACCTGTTAACAGCTATCCACGATAAAAGGAGATTGTAGATTGGTTTTATTAGTGTTAGGGATTTTGGTTTTGCTCATTCTAATTTTTAAAAGGAAACAGAAAACTGGTAAAAAATCTGAAGGAAACGCCAAGAAAAGAAATTGGCTATTAATAGGTTGCTTATCCATAGTTATCCCCATCGTAATCTTCACAGTGTTCAGTCCAATATTTTCTCTAATGGATATGTGGGGGCTATTTGCTTATGTAAGTCGAACTGAGATTGAGCAAGCTGTGCATCGTTCTTATCAAAATTACGGTCTT
>ERZ772956.2723-NODE-2723-length-10970-cov-8.336876_pt1 | contig 10970 bp, 12 predicted proteins | sample MGYA00580683_ERZ772956 | MGnify/ENA primary metagenome ERZ772956 (study PRJEB29015, sample SAMEA2738077) | human oral metagenome | biome: human oral; feature: human-associated habitat; material: saliva | place: China | collected 2212 ...
AAGTAAGTTTTAACATAACATTTGAAGTTTCAGGTAAAGCATTAAGATGTTTTCTAATTTCATCTCTTAATATTTCTTCACACTGAACTTTATCTACATTGTTAATATCTACTTCTGGTTCTATTATAGGGATAAGTCCAGCAGCAACTATTTGAGCTGCAACTTCAAATTGTTGTTCAACAACTCTTGCTATTCCAGCAGGAGATGCTTTTTTGATAACAGAACGCATTTTAGTTCCAAATATATGTCTTTCATTAGCTCTTTTTAAAAGTTCTGGTAAAGTTGGGTTTGGTTTCATTGTTTGAACACCATCAGCATCTAAGTCATTAAGACCTTTATCTACTTTTAAGAAAGGTAATACTTTCTTTTCTTCCCATAAAAAATCTGCTGTATATTTTCCATCAATCTTGCTATCCATAGTTTGTTCAAATAAGATAGCTCCTAAAATTTTTGTATCATTGAAAGCAGGACTTTTAATAATTCTAGTTCTCATTTTATGGATTAAATCAAACATTTCTTTATCATTTGAATATTCATTTTCATTTATACCATATAATTTTAATGCTTTTGGTGTACTTCCTCCACTTTGGTCAAGTGCAGCAATAAATCCTTTTCCATTTCTCATTTTTTCTAATTTTTCGTTCATTTTCTCACTCCTTATTTTTAAGTTACTTAATATTTTAAATTCTCCAATTAAAATCTTTTCACTTATACTTTACCATATTTTTTCTATTTTTTAAATGGATATTTTTTAATTTTCTTAAATTGCTTGAATTTGTATCAAAAAAGATAATAAAACTATCTATTTTATTAAGCTATTAAGATTTTTTATAAATTCAGCAGGATTTTCAACATTAAATCCTTCTAAAAGTAGAGCTTGATTATATAATACATCTACTAATTTATTAAAATCTTCTGTATTAACTGAACTTTTTAATCTATTAAATAATATATGTTCTGGGTTTATTGCTAATACTTTTTCTGCCTTAGGCATATCATTATTATTTGTCATTTCAGATAAAGTTTTTTCCATTTCTAAGCTAAGTCCACCTTTTGCAAGAAGTGATGAAGCAGAATTTCCTATTAAGTGTAGAATTGATGTTACTGAGGAAGGCATTTTGCGTGCTGGCGACGTACCGTTGCCGTCTGAAATCGATGTACTGAATAAAGATCTAGCTATTTGCACCCTTGATACAGATAGTCATCTCGGAATGGAAATTACTATTGATCAGGGACGTGGCTATGTACCCTTTACAAAGAATAAGAGAGAAGACGACGTCATTGGAGTCATTCCGATTGATTCCATCTATTCTCCAGTTATTAAGTGTAACTATGAAGTGAGCGATACCCGTGTCGGAAACGAGATGGATTATGATAAGCTAACTCTCGAAGTATTGACAGATGGTTCTATTACAGCTCCTGATGCGGTAGCTGTAGCAGCTACTATTTTAATCAAGAGCTTTAAGAATTTTCAGTCTTTAGTTACAAAACCAATTTCTTTAGAAGCCACAGAAGATGTTGCTTCTGTAGAAGTTGTGGAACATAAAGAAGCTGAAGAAGAAAATAAGGTAGATCTTACCAGTATTCTTATTGAAGATCTTGAACTTTCTGTTCGTGCTTTTAATTGCTTAAAGAGAGCTGAAATCAATACTCTCGAAGAGTTAACAGCAAAATCGGAAGATGAATTAACCCGTGTACGCAATCTCGGAAAAAAATCTGTAGATGAAATAAAAGAAAAGCTTTCTAATTTTAGAGGACTTGACCTTCATCTCAGAAATTCAAAAGATTGATCATTATTTAGGAGGAAGACATGGCTCATAGCAAATTAAGAAGAACAAGCGGACCACGTAAAGCCGTTCTCCGCAGCCTGGTCACCGCTCTTTTCCAATATGGTCGTATTCAGACTACCGAAGCTAAGGCGAAAGAACTTCGCAAGACAGCTGATAAGATGATTTCTCTTGCTAAAAGAGGAGATCTTCATGCTCGTCGTCAAGCTGAAGGTTTTATTATGGACAAGGCAGTTACTAAGAAATTGTTCGATGAAATTGCACAAAAGTATACCGAACGTAATGGCGGTTATACTCGTATCATAAAGTTGGGACTTCGTCAAGGAGACTCCGCTCCAGTAGCTATCATTGAATTGGTATAAGATAAAAAGTACTACGTTTGTGCGTAGTACTTTTTTCATGTTGCTTTTAAATGTTGTGTATAATGAAAAATCTTTTTTAATGAGGTTAGAAGAGAATTTTCTAAAGAATAAATTAAGAACTATATCCGCTAAAACTTGATGCTTATAAATGGGGTTATAGATACCAGATTTATAATATTTTACAGACAAACATTACAATGATTGTCTGTAAAAATATAGTTTTATTTATAAAACATGACAGAAGATGTCAACATTAAAAGAGTATAATCTATTAAGAGGTGAAGATAATGTATGAAAAATAATAGATTGTTTCGACTGCTATATTATGTTCTATCGAAAAGAAAAGTCACAGCATCACAGCTAGCGGACCATTTTGAAGTCTCAATTAGAACAATCTACCGAGATATTGATAATCTTAGTAGTGCGGGTATCCCTATTTACGCCACACAAGGGAAAGGGGGAGGCATTGAGATTTCTAGAGAGTTTATGTTGAATCAATCTTTGTTATCTCAAGAAGAAAAGGAACAAATAATGAATGCCTTACAAGGATTAGGGACAACTAGTGACTTATCTGACAAAAATCTTCTTATGAAATTGTCTGCCTTATTTAATATGGAGATGATCAATTGGATTGAGGTTGATTTTCAAGGATGGAATTCTACACATGACACAGCATTATTTCAAAATTTGAAGCTGGCGATTTTGAATAAAAATTTAATTTCATTCGACTATTTTAGCCATCTACAAGAAACTACAAGAATAGTCAAGCCAATTCGATTATGGTTTAAAAGCTTTAATTGGTATTTATATGCATTTTGTTTGTCTAGAAATAATTATAGATTATTTAAAGTATCCAGAATAAAAAATTTGGAGACTTTGAAAGAAAGATATGAGGATTCGTTTGAGGATTTTTCGTTGAATGAATTAAAAGTACCAAATAATATGATTTCTCTTCAGGTTAAATTTGATAAAAGAGTGGCATATCGCGTTTATGATGAAATAACTTCCGAGATCACTGTTGATGAGAATGGAGATTTATTGACAACTATTGAACTCCCAAATGATGAAAGAATGGTTAGTTACTTATTCTCCTATGGCTCAAATGTCGAGGTACTTCAACCAAAAGAAATACGCCTACAAATAAAGCAATTGATTCAAACAATTGGAGAAAAATATAAAACATGACATAGGTTGACAAGTATTCAATCGTATAATAAGAGTATCAAATAGAAAGGCGTGAGAAAAATGAAGTATGAATGGAGAAAACAAGAGAAAGAATTATACGGTGTAAAAACCAAAGCTGTTTTAGTTGATGTTCCAAAACAAAAGTTCATTACGATTAAAGGAAAAGGAAATCCAAATGAAGCAGATTTCTCAAATAGAATTTCCGCTTTATACTCAGTCGCTTATGGTATAAAGATGCTGTTTAAAAAAGCAGCATTGAATCATGAAATTAATGATTTTACTGTTTTTCCTTTAGAAGGTCTATGGCAAAAAGGAGATAGGGTTGAATTTGATAAAAATGATTTAAGTTATATTTTAATGATTAAACAACCCACACTCATCACTGAAGAAATATTTTATCAAGCTTTGGAAATCGTAAAGCAAAAAAAAGCCTAATGATTTATATGAAGAAATCGCCTTTAAAGAATTTGAAGAGGAAAAAGCGATTCAAATTTTACATTTAGGAAGTTTTGATGACGAACCTCAATCTTTTGAGAAGATGGATAAATTAGCTACAGAATTGCAATTAAAAAGAACGTCTAATGTACACCTTGAAATCTATTTAACAAATAAAAACAGAACGAGCGAAGAAAAGCAAAAAACAATTTTAAGATATTCAGTAGAATAAATCCCCAAAAGGTAACAGTATGAATAGATACTGTTGCCTTTTATTGAATACAAAATAGCTTAAAATATTGTTATATGAACGTTCTAACTCCCTTTTGTAATTGAGTTTCTTCATTTTTTTATAATAATAGGGTATAATAACTACAACTATGGTTACCTTATGTGACTATCTTAGGAGGAAAACAATGTCTCAAAATGAACATAAAAAGCATTCCTTAATTTCCGAGACGGATTCTAAAAGAGATATCCGAAAGAAGGAAACGTCTATTATTAAAAAGATTATGAAGTACTTCATGATTGCACTTCTAGCAATTGTTCTAATTGGAGGAATCTTTACTTGGAACTACATTAATGGTGAAGTAAAACCTGTAGATAGCGAACAAACAGAATTGGTTGAATTTGAAATTAACCAAGGAGAATCTGTTAAAGATGTTGCAAATCATTTGAAGGAAAAAGAGTTTATTCGTAATTCCAAATTTTTTACGTTCTATTTAAAGTTTAAAAATGTCGCAGGATTTAAGGCAGGAGCTTACCAAGTTTCAAAAAGCATGACTTTAGATGAAATTATTGAAGAGCTTTCGGGTAAAGGAAAAGAGAAAAACTTGAACGCAACGAAGGTTGTGATTCGAGAAGGAGAGCAGCTGAGTGATATTTCTAAAGAAGTTGCTAAATCAACGAAATACTCAGCTGAAGATTTTATGGCTAAAGTTCAGGATAGTAGTTTTATTGAATTGTTAGTTCAGAAGTATCCAAAATTATTAACTCAGTCATATAATTCATATAATGTGAAGTATGTTCTAGAAGGATTTCTTTTCCCTGCAACTTATGATATGAATGATAATAAAACACTTCAAATGTTAATTACTGAAATGGTTGCTAAAACAGATGAAGTGTTATCAAAATATTACTCCCAAATTGAAGCGAGTCCATATACTTTACAACAAATTATGGCTTTAGCTTCCTTAATTGAAAAAGAAGGGGTTAAACTCGAGGATCGTAAGAAGATTGCTAGTGTCTTCTATAATCGTCTTGAAAAAGGCATGATGCTTCAAACAGACGTTGCTGTGCAATATGCTTTAGGAGAACATAAAGAAGCTCTATCATTGAAAGATTTAGAAGTTGATTCTCCATATAACTTATACCAAAATTATGGTGTAGGGCCAGGACCTTATAATAGTCCAAGTGAGGATTCTATTGTAGCCGCACTGGAACCTGAAAAAACGGATTATTTATACTTTGTAGCGGATATTCATACGAAAAAAATTTATTTTGCGAAAACGTATGAAGAACATTTAGAATTAAAAGCTAAATATGTGGATAAGGAGTAAGGTCATGGAAAAGAGAAAGCCAATTGTTATCGGAGTTACTGGTGGCTCAGGAAGTGGGAAAACAAGTGTTAGCCGAAAAATTTTGGAGAATTTCCCGGAATTAACGATCGTGAAAATTGATCAAGATTACTATTATAAAGATCAAAGTCATATGCCGTTTGAAGAACGTTTAAAAACGAACTATGACCACCCATTTGCTTTCGATACAGATTTATTAATTGAACATATGAATAAATTAATCAATTTTGAATCGATTGAAGAACCTGTATATGATTACGAAAATCACACAAGAAGCGATAAAACAATTCATCAAGAACCAAAAGATGTCATTCTCATAGAAGGGATCCTTATTCTTGAAGATAAACGTTTACGTGATTTGATGGACATCAAAGTATATGTAGATACAGATGATGATATTCGAATTATTCGACGCATTAAACGGGACATGGTGGAACGTGGTAGAACACTTGATTCAATCATTCATCAGTACATGTCTGTTGTAAAACCAATGCACCATCAATTTATTGAACCTACTAAAAAGTTTGCAGACATCATTATTCCTGAGGGTGGATCGAATACAGTTGCAATTGACTTAATGACTACTAAAATAGCTTCTATTTTAAGAGAATTAGCTTAATCTCTGGATCTTTGAACTTGTTTCAAAGGTCTTTTCTATACAAAAAATTCACTAAAATTTCTTAAAATCATATAAAAATAATGAATAGGGCTTGCAATCTTCACTATAAAATGTTAAAGTTTTAGCATTGTAGATTGAGATAATCTAAAAAACAATATAGGGGAGAGTCGTATGACTGAAAAAGTATTTCCAATGACGCTTGAAGGAAAAGCAAAACTTGAGGCGGAATTAGAAGAATTAAAAGTCGTTAAACGTAAAGAAATTGTAGAGCGAATTAAGATTGCTCGTAGTTACGGTGACTTATCAGAAAACTCTGAATATGAATCAGCTAAAGATGAACAAGCTTTTGTTGAAGGTCGTATTTCAACATTAGAAAAAATGATTCGTTTTGCTGAAATAATTGACGATAACAATGTTGAAAAAGATATTGTATCATTAGGTAGAAAAGTTACGTTTATCGAATTACCAGATGGAGATGAAGAAACTTATACAATTGTTGGTAGTGCAGAAGCAAATCCAATTGAAGGTAAGATTTCAAATGATTCTCCAATTGCCAAAGGGATTATTGGTAAAAAATTAAATGAAGAGGTAGTAATTCCAACTCCAGGTGGAGAAATGAAGATCAGAATTATTGATATTCAATCTGCTTAATTCATATTAAAAAGCTAGGAGACTTCCTAGCTTTTTTTGTATATCATTCTTTAGACTGATGGTCTTGAAATTATTTCATGATAGGATTGTAAGTGAGAAGATGATATACTAATACCTATATGGAGGTGAGAAGATGAAAAATATTAAAAGAATGCTCATTGTATTATTATTAGGAACGATTGTTTCAGCCATTGAACTTACTACAAGAATGGGCTTATTTATCATCTTTGCACTTGGAGTAGCTACTATCGTAAGTAGTTTAGTTCTTTTTAGACGTGTTAAATTTATGAAAAATTTAGGCTTATGTTTTGGTGGTTTGTTTATGGTATTGCCTTTACTGTCTACTGCTGGGATTTGGTTAGGCATGATAGGGGCATTACTCATTCTATTATTTAGTCAGGATAGTTCGTCTTTTTCTAAGATAACGACTATTTTTCAAAGAAAAGATCAGCAAGAATATATTTTCGTGAATTCTAGAGAGGAAGAGATTGATTCAGAGAAAATTAAACGTTTCGATTGGATAGGATCTCAAATCATTGGAAATGAACCTTATGAATGGAACGATATCAACGCTGGACAATTAGTTGGAGATACCATTATTGATTTAGGAAATACGATTCTTCCAGCAAAAGAAAACGTAATTGTAATACGAAAAGGACTTGGACGAGTTCGAATTTTGGTTCCGTATGGAGTCGGTGTCATGATTCACCATCATAGTTTCGCTGGAGAAATAGAGTTTGAAAAGCAAACTTATACCCTAAGCAATGAGTCGATTCAACTATACAGTAAAGATTATCAAAGAACGAGTAAGCGAATTAAAATCTATACGACTATTGTAGCTGGAAAAATTGAGGTGATTGAAGCATGAAGCAACGAATCCTCAAAAGCTGGCTTCTATTTTCAGCACTTTATAGTATTGTCAGTACAGTATTTATATTTCTCTTTAGAAAATGGTTTAATTTTGATCATTTAGAAGAGATTAGTTTTCAGGAAACTCTTGGGACTATCACATTATTTCTTTTAATACTTCTATTTTTAGCATTAGTTTCTGCAATTATCTTATATGGATTAAATCGTCAGGCAGAAAGAAAAATTACAGAGCAGCTGTTAATGATTCAAAAAGCTCAATTTCAGTTGGTAAAAGATAAAGATGAATCTAATTGGTTGAATGAAGCAACAATTCTAGATTTAAAGGCGTTTTATGCTCAATCAATGGCGATATCGAATCAGATTGAAACGGTATCTCTAGAGTTGCAAGAAATTGGTAGAAAACCGCAGTATGTTGGAGAAGAAACGAAAGAACAAGTCATTGAACAAGAACGAAGACGTATTGCCAGAGAATTACATGACTCTGTAAGCCAGCAATTATTTGCAGCAATGATGATGATTTCAGCATTGAATGAAAGAAAGCAACATTTTGATGAAAAAGAACAAAAACAACTAGCCATGATTGAACATGTTCTTTCTCAAGCACAGTCTGAAATGCGTGCATTATTACTACATCTTAGACCTATTTCTTTAGAAAATAAATCCTTAAAATCCGGAATCGAAGGTTTATTAGTGGAATTACAAACGAAAGTGCAAATGAAAATTCATTGGGATATAGAGGATGTTATTTTGCCAGAAGGGGTTGAAGATCATCTCTTTAGAATTGCTCAGGAATTGCTTTCGAATACGCTAAGACATTCTCATGCGAAACATTTAGAGGTTTACTTAAGACAGAAAGACTCAAATGTAATCTTTAAAATAGAAGACGATGGTGTTGGATTTAACGTTGATGACATCCATCCTGGAAGTTATGGAATCAATAATATGAAAGAGAGAGTACAAGGACTCGGTGGACAAGTGAAGATTGTAAGCTTCCCAAATCAAGGGACAACAATAGAAATCAAAATTCCGCTTGGTCGTCATTTGGAGGGAAATTATGATTAATGTTTTATTAGTAGATGACCATGAAATGGTACGATTAGGCGTGTCTTCGTATTTATCAATGCAGGATGATATCGATGTTGTTGCTGAAGCAAAGAATGGTCGAGAAGGGGTAGAGAAAGCTTTATCTTATAAACCGGACATCATTTTAATGGATTTAGTCATGCCTGAGATGGATGGAATTGAAGCGACAAAAGAAATTTTACGTCAATGGCCAGAAGCAAAAATCATTATTTTAACGAGTTTTATTGATGATGAGAAAGTCTTTCCAGCCATCAATGCAGGTGCCAAAAGTTATATTTTAAAGACATCTTCAGCATCTCAAATCGCAAAAGCCATTCGTGATACTTATCAAGGTGATGGCGTATTTGAACCTCAAGTGACGGATAAATTAGTGAATAGAATTCAAAAGAAACAACAACATTTCCCTCATGATGATTTGACTCAACGAGAATTAGAAGTTCTTCTTCTAATCGCACAAGGTAAATCGAATCAAGAGATTGCCGATGAATTATTTATTACTTTAAAAACAGTAAAAACTCATGTTTCAAATATTTTATCCAAATTGGAAGTAGAAGACAGAACACAAGCAACGATTTATGCATTCAAACATCAGTTAATAAAAATGTAGACTTAGTTACGGTCATTAGTTATGAATGAATATGAATCATCAGAAGAATCAAAACGAAAAAGATGTATGGAATTTTCCATGCATCTTTTTTAGTGTAAAATTTTTGATTGGGCATGAAAGTAATTTCGAAAAAAGGATAAAGGAAGAAATGATAGAGACGGTTTTTGAAACTACTTACTAAAAAAACTAGGTGTATTGAAAATGGTTTCTATGACTAGTATACTGATAATATGAAAGGGTTTTAAAAAGGAGGCTGTTTATGAGAATACATGGTCAATTAATTGTATCATGCCAAGCATTGCCGCATGAACCATTGCATAGTGATTATATTATGGCTCGTATGGCAGTTGCTGCAAAGGAAGGAGGAGCAAAGGGGATTCGTGCCAACTCAGTAGTGGACATAAAAGCAATCAAAGAAGCTGTAGATTTACCAGTTATTGGAATTATTAAACGAGATTATAACGATTCGGATGTTTTTATTACTGCTACGATGAAGGAAGTAGATGAACTTATGACGGTTCAACCAGAAATTATTGCACTGGATGCGACTTCATCTACTCGTCCAAATGGACAATCGTTGGACGAATTTTATAAGGAAATTAGAGAAAAATATCCTAATCAATTATTGATGGCGGATTGTTCTACAGTAGAAGAAATGATTCACGCTGATGAACTTGGTTTTGATTTTATCGGAAGTACTTTAGTGGGATATACGAAACAAAGTAACGGTGATAAAATTGAAGCGAATGATTTCGAAATACTAAGAACTGTTTTGAAACAAATCAAACATCCTTTAATTGCAGAGGGAAATATTGACACACCTGAAAAGGTGAAAAGAGTGCTAGAGTTGGGCGCTTATAGTGTAGTTGTAGGTTCTGCGATTACACGTCCACAACTCATTACAAAAAAATTTGTTGATGCTATTCATCAACACTAGGAAAGATAAGAATTATTCATTTTAAGTTTAGGGGGAAAACCATATGTTTAAAGTCTTACAAAAAATAGGGAAGGCATTTATGTTGCCAATTGCCATTTTACCGGCAGCTGGTTTGCTTTTAGGGATTGGGGGCGCTTTATCCAATCCAACAACTGTTGCGACATATCCTGCATTAAATAACGAAGTATTACAAGCAATCTTTAAAGTAATGAGCCAAGCTGGAGAAGTTGTCTTTGCAAATCTATCACTTCTTCTCTGTATCGGACTCTGTATTGGTCTTGCAAAACGAGACAAAGGAACTGCTGCTCTTGCTGGGGTTACAGGATACTTAGTAATGACTGCAACAATTAAAGCTCTTGTTGGATTATTTATGGCAAAAGATGCTTCCATTGACACTGGGGTTATCGGTGCTGTTGTAGTCGGCTCAGTAGCTGTATGGTTACATAACCGTTATAACAATATTCAATTACCTCAAGTACTTGGATTCTTTGGTGGTAGCCGTTTTGTTCCAATTGTAACATCATTTGCGTCTATCTTTGTGGGAGCTATCTTCTTCTTAGTATGGCCACCATTCCAACAATTATTAGTGTCTACTGGTGGATATATCTCACAAGCTGGTCCAGTTGGTACATTCTTATATGGATTCTTGATGCGTCTATGTGGTGCTGTAGGGTTACACCATATGATTTATCCAATGTTCTGGTTTACAGAATTAGGTGGAGTGGAAGTTGTAGCTGGTCAAACTGTGGTTGGGGCTCAAAAAATCTTCTTTGCTCAATTAGCGGATCCAAACCATGTAGGACTATTTACTGAAGGAACTCGTTTCTTCGCTGGTCGTTTCTCAACAATGATGTTTG
>ERZ772956.2725-NODE-2725-length-10965-cov-25.217965_pt1 | contig 10965 bp, 8 predicted proteins | sample MGYA00580683_ERZ772956 | MGnify/ENA primary metagenome ERZ772956 (study PRJEB29015, sample SAMEA2738077) | human oral metagenome | biome: human oral; feature: human-associated habitat; material: saliva | place: China | collected 2212 ...
AACCACTGGTACCCTAGTGTTGCACTTGAAATCCGAATCCAAGGTCGTCTGAAAACCTTATCCATCAGGTTTTCAGACGACCTTTTTGTACGTTAAATATAAAAAATAGGCGCGTATTCAGTGAAACAATACCTCAAAACCCTACCCCATCCCCGAACGGCTTGATACTCAACAGCTCATTTATCAAATATTCTTAACGAGTTATTATTTATTCGATATTTTATTTTTTAAAAATTATAGCCTTAGGACATAGAAAATGAAAAATTCACAGAAAAACAAATGTATTTTTTGACTTCATAGCGAAAAGAAAAACGGTAATACGGCATGATATATACAAAACAGGCTTGATTTAAGTACCTTAAAGTACAGATTTTCGCAAATTTAAATGCTGCAAAACCATAACAAAAATTCAATTAACTCATCACATTATTTATAAAAAATGAAGATAAAATATTTATTTTTCGTAAAATCAGAACTTTAAATAAAATATTCAGTCAAACCGCCCATGCCATATTTATATCCGTTCGTACCTAAATCCAACAATTCTCCCAATGCCATGCTAAATTGTTTATTTAGTCAGGAACACCAACAAACCAAATAGTTCCCATCATCACCGTTTAATCCTTCATTTCTACGGAAAACAATATCTATGAATATTAAAACAACTCCTTCAACACAGCACATTCACGGTGTATCTACCTCGGCATATACGGTAAATACCAATAACGGGACCTACATCCGCAGCAATATCAGCCGCACGCTTGCTGCCGGAGAAAAAAATCTAATTCTAGAAGGTGATGCCAATATCTTCGGAGCAGGGAATAACGGGGATAACATACTTATTGGCAACAGCGGACGTAACCGTCTTAATAGCGGACGCGGCAATGATTCCGTTTACGGTGGCGGTGGCGATGACATCATCAACGGTGGAGAAGGCTTTGACTTACTGTTCGGTGAAGATGGCGACGACACTCTAAACGGGGAATCCGGTGATGATGTACTGAACGGTGGCATGGGTAACGATACCTACATTTTCAATGCAGCAGGCGGCAGGGATACCATCGTCGATACCGAGGGAAGCAACCGCGTCCGCTTTACCGGAGGCTTGCGTGCCGAAGATTTGACCATAATGGCTGTTACTAACAATGAAGGCGGGCAGGATTGGAAAATCTCCATTAATAACACAGATTCCGTACTGACCATCAGCAACCAATATACTGCCGGAAGCAGTGTTCCTTCCATCCATCAATTTATTTTTGACAGTGGTGTTTTGGACGTAGCCGAATTTATCCGTGCAACAAAAGCCAATATTGAAACAGCGAAACCACAAAACCTGACCATTAATGGAACCGATTCAGACGACGTTTTAAATGGTAGTGATGGCAATGACACTATTGACGGCAAAGCTGGTGCCGACACGATGAGCGGAGGATGGGGGGACGATACTTATTATGTTGATAATGTCAAGGATGTCATTATCGAAAAGAAAGATGCAGGTACCGATACCGTAATCAGCAGTGTTTCCTACACAGCAGCAACCAATGTTGAAAACGTTACCTTGACCGGCAATGCCAATATCTTCGGCGCAGGCAACAACAGCGACAATATCTTGACCGGCAATGCCGGACACAACCGTCTCAACAGCGGGCGCGGCAACGATACCGTTTACGGCATGGGTGGAAATGACAACCTGAATGGCGGCGACGGAGATGATTATCTGGATGGCGGCGAGGGTAACGACAACATCAATGGCGACGCAGGCAACGACACTTTAATCGGTGGCAAAGGAAAAGATACCCTGAAAGGCGGCGCAGGTAACGATACCTATATTTTCGGCGACGATGATACGATTATCGACGATCAAGGAAACAATACCTTGCGTTTTTCAGACGACCTGCGTATCAAAGACCTCAAAATCAGCGTCAATGACAACGCACAAGGCGGGAAAGACTGGTTGATTACATCAGCAAACAGTTCTGTATTGATTCGAGACCAAATTAGCGCAGACGGCAAAGTTTCCGTCGGACGTTTTGAATTGCTCGGAGAAACCTATACCCACGAATCCCTACTCAAAGCTGTTGCCAATTCAAACAAACAAGGTTCGATCATTACCGGAACAGCAAGAGACGATGTCCTTACCGGTACCGAGCAAAACGATACCATCGACAGCGGAATCGACGGACGTGACCGTCTGTACGGACTAGGCGGAGATGACATCTTGCGCGATAGCGGAACAAGCTATTTCGGTAACGAACGCGATGACGAACTCTACGGCGGCGACGGCAATGATAAATTATATGCCGACGTTGGTGACGATTATCTGGACGGCGGTGCCGGCAATGACCATCTTGAAGGCGGACAACACCGAGATACTTACGTCTTTGGTAAAGGATACGGACACGACACCATCTTTGACTACAATTTCAATCTTGATCCCGAATTCAACCCGAACGGAATGCAAAATGCCAATACCGTTAGATTTACCGGTGGCCTGACTTTGGATGATTTAGAAATTTCGATGACCCAAAGCTATGACAAATCTGGTATCGATCATATCCCTTCCGATTCCGAATTCATTATTATTCCCCGTCTGAACGGCGATACTTGGAACATTTCAATCAAAGGAACAAACGATGTCCTAACTATCAAAAACCAGTCCGGTATTTACGGCGCAATCAGCGAATTCCAGTTTGATTCCAAAACCTATACCGTTGGCGAAGTCATTGAGCATTTTGGTCTGAATGCGCCTCACTTTGACAAAGCCGGTAACCTTGTCCACGACCTTACCGATAAGATTGACTGGTACGGTGTTGATCAGAGGGGATACAACCGCGTTGTTTACGGATCGGCTGATAACGATACTGCGGACTTTTCAGACGTTATCGGTAAAGTTACCTTCTACGGTGGCAAAGGAGAAGATATTATCACCTTGGGAAGATACAATGTAATTGACGGTGGTACGCGTAATGATGCCATTTTCGACTCCGGACACTCGGTTAAAAATACCATTATGTTTGGAAAGGAAAGCGGACACGATACCTTGCACAATATCCGTGCAGAAGCAGATACCACAGTTCTCTTCTCAGGGAATTTAACGATTAAAGATGTCGAATTGACAACAGGCAAAGACTGGGTTGTGAAGCTGAAAGGTTCAAATGACGAATTGACCATCAAGGATATGGTTCATTCCCCATCCGGTCATGATACGGTTGACACCTTTAAATTTGAAGGTGGCGAAAGCTATACCGCTACCCAATTCCTGAATGCCTTAGGTATGGATAGTACCGTCAACCACGGCTTGATTTAACCGTCTGAAAGGTCGTCTGAAACTTCTCCCATTATCGGTGGGAAAGGTTTTCAGACGATCTTTTGTTTTGTCTTGATGATAATTCCCAACACCAAATGCCGCTATTTTCCAATACTGATTCAATATGTTGTATGTAATGCAACAATTTAAGAATTTCCATAAAAGCCCTTGACAAGACTTCTTTATTGTGTCAGAATAACGCCCGTTGAGTTGCTTGATGCAGCTTGATTTTTCTCCTCTATTTCTCCTTTGTAGACTTGGCGCATATCTCAAACGATATGCGCATTTTTTTATCTTGATTTTCCAAGTTTAAAATAAAATCAAATAAAACAAGATATTCCCATCTACTTCAATTCTCACGCACACAAAAATCCATCTTTAGAAAACGTGTAATCCCCAATAAAAAATCAACAAACACCCACCGTTTACCCTCCCCTGTCAAAGCAAAAATAATGGTTGCAAAGCGTGTTTCCTCTTTTCCCTCCTCCGTTGATTTGAAATACCGATAAAAAAGGTCGTCTGAAACAGAAAATCCGTTTTCAGACGACCTTTTAAAATCATTCGGTATTATTCGGCGTTGTTTTGTGCCACTTCTTCAGTTTCGGCAGCTGCGCCGACTTGCTCGGCTTCTACTGCATCAGTTTTCGCTGCCTGTTTGGCCGCTTGGCGCTCGGCTTGTTCTGCCAAAGCCTGCTGGACAAACGGATGCTGTTGGGCGATGGCTTGTTCTTCCGCGCTGACTTCGCCTTTGAAGCGGTTGTTCAAATCAAAACGTTTTCCACCGCGCGCCAAGGCTTTGAGGTAGCGGGGGCGGCGGCAATGGTTGGCGAGAACGCGGGCGATCAGTGCAGGATCGTATTGGGGCAGCGCGGCAACAAGGTCTTGGTCGATGCCGACGGCCAGCGGTTTGAATCGTTTGAAGACGTCGTATTTGCCGTAGATGTGGTCGGCAATCATGTCGGTCTGTTTTTTCTTGCTCATGGTTTGGACGGCGGATTTCAAAGCTGCGCCCAAAGCGGTTTCTTGTGTCATGTCGTTTGTATTCCTCTAAAATAAAGCCGTGCGTTTCGCTATGGCACGGTAATGGCGGTATTTTAGTATAAAGCCTGTGTTTTGGCTAAGTTTTTTTGCGAATGTTCGATTGTAAATGTTTATTTGCGGACGGGCCGGCACACTTATCTTAATAGGCGTTGAGAAAGGTCGTCTGAAAATGTTCGGCACAATCCGTCATGTTTGTTTTCAGACGACCTCTTTCGATTTTATCCGCACTACTTGGTAATGTCTGGCGTATCGACGGCTACGTCGGCATTTTGCGCGCGATGGCGCAGGGCGTGGTCGATAAGAACGAGCGCGAGCATGGCTTCGGCGATGGGGGCGGCGCGCAGACCGACGCAGGGGTCGTGTCTGCCGTGGGTGGCGAGTTCGACAGGATTGCCGTTGATGTCGATGCTGCGGCGCGGTGTGGCGATGGAGCTGGTGGGTTTGATGGCAATGTTGACGTGGATGTCCTGCCCGGTGCTGATGCCGCCGAGGATGCCGCCGGAGTGGTTGGACAGGAAGCCTTGCGGGGTGAGTTCATCGCCGTGTTCGCTGCCGCGTTGGACGATGCTGCCGAAGCCCGCGCCGATTTCCACGCCTTTGACGGCGTTGATGCCCATCATGGCGTAGGCGATTTCGGCATCGAGGCGGTCGAAAACGGGTTCGCCCAAGCCCACGGGGACGTTGGCCGCTTCGATATGCAGTTTCGCGCCGACGGAATCCAACGATTTGCGCACGCTGTCCATATAGCTTTCCAGCTCGGCGATTTGGCTTTGGTTGGCGGCAAAGAAGGGGTTTTGGGAAATGTGTTCGTAGCCTTCAAACTGAATTTCTTTTTCGCCGACTTGGGTCACGTAGGCGGTGATTTCCGTGCCGAATTTTTCTTTCAGCCATTTTTTGGCGACGGCTCCGGCGGCAACGCGGGCGGCGGTTTCGCGGGCGGAGCTCCTGCCGCCGCCGCGGTAGTCGCGCGTGCCGTATTTGTGCCAGTAGGTATAGTCGGCATGACCGGGACGGAAGCTGGTGGCGATGTTGCCGTAGTCTTTGCTGCGTTGGTCGGTATTGCGGATTAAGAGGGCGATGGGTGTGCCGGTGGTTTTGCCTTCGAAGACGCCGGAGAGGATTTCGACTTGGTCGGCTTCGCGGCGTTGGGTAACGTGGCGGCTGGTGCCGGGTTTGCGCCGGTCGAGGTCGGCTTGGATGTCTGATTCGGCCAATGCCAGTCCGGGCGGGCAGCCGTCGATGATGCAGCCCAAACCTGCACCGTGGCTTTCGCCGAAGGTGGTAACGGTGAAGAGTTGTCCGAAAGTGTTGCCTGCCATGCTTCCCTCTATCGGTTATATGCTGAAAGATGACGGATTTTAGCATACAAAGGTCGTCTGAAACGCTTTCGGCGGGCGAATCCTACCTTTGACACACCTTCTGTTATCGAATCAAATCCCAAGCGAATTTGCCTATGGTCAGGCACAGCAACACCATAAATCCATAACGCAGAAACTGGGTGCCGCCGCGTATCGCCAATTTCGCGCCGACCACGCCGCCGCACAAATTCGCCAGCGCAAGCGGGATTGCCCACGCCCAAACGACGTGTCCTTGCGGGATGAAAAATGTCAGCGCGGCGAGGTTGGTGGTCGAGTTGATGACTTTGCCCGATGCGTTTGCCGTCAAAAAATCGTAGCCGTAAAAACGGACGAACACGAAAGCCAAAAGGCTGCCCGTCCCCGGCCCGAAAATCCCGTCGTAAAAGCCGATTAATGCGCCGAAAAACAAGCCCCACAAGGTTTCGCGGCGCGTCAGCTTTTCAGTGCGCACCGTTTGTCCCAAATCTTTTTTGATAAAGGTATAAACACACATGGCAATCATGATGACCAGCATCGCCGGTTTCATGTATTGCACAGGGAAAAAGACCACGGCTTTCGCGCCCAGATAGGAAGCGGCAAACGCCAGCACGGCTGCGGGCAGCAGCATTTTCCACGGTACGGGGATTCTGCGCAGATATTGCCCCGTGGCAGTAACCGTCCCGCAGCAGGAGGCAAACTTATTCACGCCCATCACCGAAGCAACAGGCGTGGAAGTGGGCAGCAAGTTGAATAATCCGGGTATTTGCAACAACCCACCACCGCCAACCGCCGCGTCCATCAGTCCGGCGCAAAATCCTGTGAGCATTAAGAGGTAGAAAAAGGAATCTACGGGCATGATGATTTAGGCTTTATTGGAAATTTGTTATCAGGGAAAAGGTCGTCTGAAAACAGTTCTGCACATGAAAATCCATGGTTTTAAAATGTTCAAACGACCTTTTTCAAATCCGCTTCTTTATTTCTTCTTCAAATAAACGCCGCTTTCGATATGGTGCGTAAACGGGAATTGGTCAAACAACGCGGCGCGTTCGACAGTATGGGTTTGGCAGAGGGTATCGAGGTTCGCGCGCAAGGTCTCGGGATTGCAGGAAATATAGATAATGTTGTCAAACTGGGAAACCAGCTTCAGCGTTTCATCATCGACGCCGGCTCGGGGCGGATCGACAAAAATCGTAGAAAAATCATAATCTTTCAACGAGATACCCTGTTCTTGCAGGCGGCGGAATTCGCGGCTTTGGGTATAGGCTTCGGTAAATTCTTCCGCAGAGAGGCGGGCGATTTTGATGTTGTCCCTTTGGTTGGCTTCGATATTCCACTGTGCGGCATAAACGGAAGTTTTGGACACTTCGGTCGCCAACACCTGACGGAAATGCTGCGAGAGCGGCAGGGTGAAATTACCGTTGCCGCAGTAGAGTTCGAGCAGGTCGCCGCCGAGGTTTTGCGCGACATCGCATGCCCAGCCGAGCATTTTTTCGCACACGCGGGCGTTGGGCTGCGTGAAACTGCCTTCGACTTGGCGGTAGCGGAAGGTCTTGCCGTTTACGTTCAGCTCTTCGATTATATAGTCTTGAGTCAAAACGATTTTCTGCCCCCTACTCCGACCGATGATATGGATGCCCAATTCACGCGCCAAAGTTTCCGCTGCACGTTGCCACGCTTCGCCCAGTTTTTTGTGGTAAATCATGGTAACGAGCATCTCGCCGCTCAACGCAGACAAAAATTCTACGGCGTACCAGCGGTTTTTGAGTTCGGGATTTTGCGCAGCAGCTTCGATGAGTTTGGGCATTAAGGCATTGATGGACTCAGCGGCGGCGGGAAATTGATCGCAACGTATCAGACTTGCGCCACTCGCCTTCTGCCCGCGCTCGAACATGGCATAAAACATTTCACCACCTTCGTGCCAAATGCGAAATTCGGCGCGCATACGGTAATGCTGTTCGGGGGATTCGAAAACTTGAATTTCAGGAAAATCCAAACCTTGGAAAAGCTGTTGCAAGTATTGGATTTTTTGGTCGAGCTGTTGCGTATAAACGGTCATTGGAGAAATGTCTCATGAAAAAATGTCGTAATGTCGGTTTGGTCGGCAGGTTGGCATAAAGATGTTTAACAACACCGAAAATGCTGACAAAGGTCGTCTGAAACCTACCCACGCTTGTTTTCAGACGACCTTTTATCGGCATTTGATTACTCGCCTTCGTATTTGCGTTCCAAACGCTCCACGCACGCGCTTAAGTGTTTGCGCATGACTTTGACGACGCGGTTGCGTTTGCCGTTGACCAGCAGGTCGAGGATTTCGCGGTGTTCGGAATGGGTGTGGGTGTTGATGGTGCGTTTTTCATGACGTTGCGCATCGAAGACGGCGACGATGAGCGAAGAACGGGCGCACAGGGTGTTCATGATATCGAACAAGACATTATTGTCGATCAAGCGTGCCAGTTCGACGTGAAAGGCATTGGATAAGCGGTTCCAACCCACGCGGTCGCCGCTGTCGGACGCCTGTTCTTCACGCTCGATCATCGCGTAGAGCGGCTGGATTCGGGTTTCCAAATCGGGCATATCGGACAGGAGGTTCAAAATCATGCTTTCCATTTCGATACGCGCGTTGAACACGTCCTGCATTTCCTTCAAATCGGGAACATGGACGAACGCGCCGCGATTGGGCTGCAAATCGACGATTTTGTCGTGTGCCAACAGGGACAGCGCGCCGCGCACTGTATTGCGCGAGCAAACCATCTGGCGGCACAGCTCGGATTCGGTCAGTTTTTTGCCGGGCAGCAAAACATGGTCGGTGATGCCGTCCAAAATCAGGGCGTAAACACGGAACAGCTCCGAATCATGCCTGCCTGCCGGCATCATGGAAGAAGGGGTAGGCGCATGGAGGGTATCATTATCAGTATTCATTATTTAAGCTCTCCTCATAGTCTGGCGTGTCATATCGTTTGAAATAACAGAAATTTTTCAGCGGCGGCAACCCGCCCCGTATCGCTTTTTGCTTGATTCCATTTCGATATAGCACAAAATCTGATTAAGATATAATTAAAAATTGTTGACAATCTCCAGTGAAGCTTGCACAATATCCTCACAAGGCCAAGTTATAAAGGCTGATAGAGAGAGAATCCACAATAAGCAAGCAGATATATTCATAGTGTAGCGTGAATATATCTGCTTTTTTGTCGGGCGGCCTTTATTCACGCTTTAACAGTATTCCGCCTCTAAACGCTTTTCAGACGACCCCTGAAAGATACGGGAGGTCGTCTGAAAAATTACTCCGCTTCGACGGTTTCAAAACTGTGGGTGATTTTCGCCGCCTTGCCCAGCATAATCGAAGCGGAACAATATTTTTCGGCGGACATCTGCACGGCGCGCTCGATGGCGGATTCGGTCAGGTTGTGTCCGATGACTTTGAAATGAATGTGGATTTCGGTAAACACGCGCGGGGCATCGTCGGCGCGCTTCGCGGTAACCGTCGCTTGGCAGTCCACTACCTTTTGACGCTGTTTCTCGGCAATCATCACGACATCGATGCTGGAGCAGCCCGCCACGCCCAAAAGCAGCATTTCCATCGGGCTGGGGCCGCGTTTCGCCTGCCCTTCCGCCGCCGCGCCTTCCATGACGACGCTGTGTCCGTTTTCGGTCGTGCCGACAAAGCACATTCCGTCTATCCATTTTGATGTAACTTGCATGATTGCCTTTCTATCGCAAAAATGCCTGAGAAACAGGCGCATTTTCATATTGTAAACATTTTTTACGGATAAATATAGGCACAAGGATGGAGAAGGTCGTCTGAAAACTCGCAAAGCTTGTTTTCAGACGACCTTTTTCATGGTCAGGCAATCAGTTCTTCATCGACTGAACCGGCGCAGGAATCCTGCCGCCGCGGTTGACGAACACTTCGCACGAACCTTCTTTAACCGGCATCACCGGCGCGTAGCCCAGCAGTCCGCCGAACTCGACGCTGTCACCGACAGTTTTGCCCGTTACCGGAATGATGCGCACGGCAGTGGTTTTGCTGTTGATCATGCCGATGGCGGCTTCGTCGGCGATGATGCCGGAAATCGTGTGCGCGGGCGTGTCGCCGGGAACGGCAATCATATCCAAACCGACAGAACAAACGGCGGTCATTGCTTCGAGTTTGTCCAGCGTCAGCACGCCTGCTTCGGCGGCGGCAATCATGCCTTCATCTTCGGAAACGGGGATAAACGCGCCGCTCAAACCGCCGACCGCGCTGGAAGCCATCATGCCGCCTTTTTTCACGGCATCATTCAGCAATGCCAAAGCCGCTGTTGTACCGTGCGTACCGCAGACGCTCAAACCCATCTCTTCAAGGATGCGTGCCACCGAATCGCCGACGGCAGGGGTTGGCGCCAATGACAAGTCGAGAATACCAAACGGGATATTCAGCATTTTTGAGGCTTCGCGGCCGATAAGTTCGCCCACTCGGGTAATTTTGAAAGCAGTTTTCTTCACTACTTCCGCAACTTCGGTCAATGTCGTTGCATCTGAATTTTCCAACGCGGCTTTTACGACACCTGGGCCGGACACGCCGACATTGATAATGGCATCCGCTTCGCCCGAACCGTGAAACGCGCCCGCCATAAACGGATTGTCTTCCACTGCATTACAGAACACGACGATTTTGGCGCAGCCAAAACCTTCGGGTGTGATTTCGGCCGTGCGTTTGATGGTTTCGCCTGCCAGCTTGACCGCATCCATATTGATACCGGCACGCGTGCTGCCGATATTGATGGAGCTGCACACGATATCGGTAGTCTTCATCGCTTCGGGAATGGAACGGATCAGCACTTCGTCCGAAGGCGACATGCCTTTTTGCACTAACGCGGAAAAGCCGCCGATAAAGGACACGCCGATGGCTTTGGCAGCTTTATCCAAAGTTTGCGCCACGCTGACATAGGAATCGGCATGGGTGGCCGCGGCGATTTGGGCAATCGGCGTAACGGAAATACGCTGATTCACAATCGGTACGCCGTATTTGGCAGACAGATATTTTGCCGTCGCCACCAAGTCTTTGCCGACCGTGGTGATTTTATTGTAAATATTTTGGTTCAACACATTGATATCGCTGCTGATGCAGTCGTGCAAATCAATGCCGATGGTAATGGTGCGCACGTCAAAATTCTGGTCGGCCACCATTTTGACGGTTTCTAAAATCTCGCCGGATTGAATACTCATGGCTCTCCCTCCGACTTAAATACGGTGCATGGCTTGGAAAATTTCTTCGTTTTGCATACGGATATCAAGCGC
>ERZ772956.2733-NODE-2733-length-10946-cov-6.171610_pt1 | contig 10946 bp, 11 predicted proteins | sample MGYA00580683_ERZ772956 | MGnify/ENA primary metagenome ERZ772956 (study PRJEB29015, sample SAMEA2738077) | human oral metagenome | biome: human oral; feature: human-associated habitat; material: saliva | place: China | collected 2212 ...
TAGGAAAAGAGGTATCTACAATATGTAAATACCTCTTCTATATATGGCGCCTTATCAAGGAAATTTCCTAACAAAAACAGTAATAATCTCTATGAATATAGATTACACGAATATGGCTATAATTTCAAGCACTTTTTGCCAGAAATTTGATTTCCTATTTATATTTTTTCTTATATTCTACAACAATACTTTTTCTAATTAAATCCACTTTGATATGGCTTATATATTTGTAAATTAAATCTTTTAAATTCTCAGAATCAATAAGTGGTATATTTCCCTCGTCTTGTTTCTCAGCTTTTTTAAATAATTCCTCCCTTTCATTAACTAAAGCTTCATACTTTTTTATAAGAATTTCATTTCTTCCCTGATTTAATATTAGTTCGATTACAGCATTTATATCCTTTTCAACCTGCTTCAGGTGTTTCAAAAAGCTCTTTCTTATCTCTTTCGTATGTTCTTTATCTAATAATCTAGACAGTTTATTCTCCACTTGCTCCTGTATGCAGTTCTGACTAATCCTGTTTTTACAGCATTCGCAAAAATAGTATTGATATACTCTGTAGACTTTTCCTCTTATTTTCTTATGTGTACTATCACATTTTAATGTACTTCCACACTCCGAACATAATAAAATCGCTCTAAACGGATACTGATATTTCTTTTTCCTTGAGCGTAACTTAACTCTTTCTAACGCTTCTTTTTGTAACTCCTTTGTTACAATTGCAGGTATTACACCTTCATAAACTTTTCCAAATAATTCAACATCACCCGTATACGCTTTATTTTTTAATATTCTGTACACATCATCCTGTCCCCATTTCTTTCCTAAAACTTTTTCCTTCTTAAAATCCAGATATATTTCATTGGCTGTTTTTATGCCCTTAGCAACTGTTTCAAAGATGTAACGAATATATTCTGCTTTCTCATCATCAATGATCAGGTGGCGCTTATCTTGCGGGTCTCTTACATAACCAATGGGAACCCGTGGCTTACAATAATACCCACGTTCCAAAGCCTCTGCCATACCTCTTTTCGTTCTCCAAGATATGCTGTCTTCTTCCCATTGAGAGATCACTCCAATCATCAAAATAAACGTTCTTCCAGAAGGAGTTGTTGTATCAATACTCTCTGTAATGCTTACCAGTTCAATTGAATATTCCTCAAGTAATTCTATTAGATATGCTAGATCTTTTACGCTTCTGGTTAAACGATCTAAATTATGAATAATTAATATATCAATGCTTTTTGCTTTAATTAATTCAATTATTGATTGTATCTGTGGTCTCTTTAGATTCCTTGCAGAAACACCACGTTCTTCCTTTATTTCTAACTCATAACTCCCCGTTTCATATTTATACTTACAAAATTCTTCTATTTTTCGTTTTTGCTCACCAAGATTATACCCATTTGCAACCTGCCATTGGGTCGATTCTCTGACATAGCCAATTATTTTTTTCACGCTTTATTTATCTCCTTATAATTTATTGCGTACTGGCATCAAGCACACATTCAATTAAATAAAGAAAAAATGCCAATATTCAAACTTCTAATATCGGTACACTAGCTAGTATTTATAAATTATTTAATTCATACTTTTTAATTTCTTTATATAGTGTAGATCGACTGATTCCTAATCTCTTACACATATATTTCTGAGTAATATTTCTTTTCTTATACTCTTTATAGAGTTCAGTAAATAAAAATTTATCTATGCTTGCATGCATCCTTCCTTTATATTTACCATTTCGTTTAGCAACGGCAATTCCTTCAGCCTGACGTTCTAATAAAACTTCTCGCTCAAACTCATTTAATGCAGCAATGATAGTTAGAAAAAGTTTTCCTGAAGGTGTACTTGTATCTATCTTCTCTTTTTGAGATTCAAATGCTATTCCTTTTGCATGCATACTTTCTACCAAATGCAATAAATCTTTTGTTGATCTACTTAACCTAGAGAATGATTCCACTACAATCGTATCCCCCTCTCTTGCAAACTCCAGCATAGCTTTAAGTTGTGGTCTATCCATATGCTTCCCTGTTGCCTTATCAGCATAGACTTTTTCAATATTCAATTTTTTGAGTAGCTCATCTTGTCGTGCAAGTGATTGTCGTTCAGTAGATACTCTTTCATAAAATATTCTCATTTCTTCCTATAATCCTCCATAATAAAAAGCAGTGTATATTCCAACACCACTTTCGAATCTCAATGCTAATATATTTGTTCATTTTTAAAATATTCATTTGATTCAAGAAAATTATCTATAGTCATAAATGATTCTCCTATTTCGTTTAATTCTACATTGAGCAAATAATACTCCCCTTCACCATCATTCTGATATGGTCGAATATCTGGCAGATTTTCTTCTGCTCTCCATTCTTCAAAAGAAGGTGCATTTTCAAAAATATAATTGCCCTCAATACCATTCTCTTCCAAATATTCTTTATCTGTGCAATAAGTACCACATTTATCACAATATTGTTGATATTCCAAAGAACCTTCTGAATACTCAATTTCATCCACCGAAAATTTTGCCCATGGGAATAACTTTTTTATTATCTCCTCGTATGATCTAAATCCCATAGTAATCATATCCCATTTCAAAAGAATTTTACTTTCGCCATTTTCTATAACTTTTAATTCTAACTTTCCTTGTCCTAAACTCTTATTTATCATTTCTTCAGCATATAATTTAATTTCTTTCCCTGACTTTATTTTCTGCATCCAAGGCTTTGCTAATATTAAATTATTAAACTTACTTGTGTTCGCCGCAATTTTACTTAATTCTTTTTTTGCATTAGCAAAATTATGTGTATGCGGGATTTCTACTTTCCTACCCTTGAGCGTTTCGTGTACTGTACTATGGTTAATAACTTCCCAGAAACATATACCACTTTCTGGATCATATATCACTATGATTACCGGAAGAGAATGATTCAGCCAATATTTATAGTGCTTATCTTTAATATAATACTCTATATCTCCATTTCTATTTTTCTTATTTGCATAGCTGGACCCAGATTTAATCTGCACTGCAATTAGTTCACCAGAAGCATACCCATCATCAGCATATGTCTCTATTTGTGCGTCAATACCATAATCATCATTTGTTTGTTCTCTAAAAATCAAGCCCATTTCATTAACAATAGTCTCAACCTTTGAAACCCCTATTCTTTCTGTACTCATATTCACTTATCTTATGTTCAAATAGACTATAGTCTATTTGAACACTTTCCTTTTTAAATATTATATGTGTTTCTAGGATATATTGAATACCCTAAATACACATATTTGCTTTTTCTAGAAAATGGACTCTAAAAACACATTCTGTGAATTATCACTTGTTTTCTTTTTTTCTGTTTACGCAATTCTGTACTTCTTCTTTAATAAACTTAACATAATAATCCATGTAAGCATCTCTTTTATCTTCAAGATCTTTTAATCTACCTGCATTTGGTGTTGGTATTTCTTCTCGGCTACTAATATTTGCTAAAGTAACTATGCAGTAATTCTCAGAAGAAAATAACGCACCTGTTTCTACTACACCAGGATAAAATGTGGTTAGCCACATTTCCATCGCATCTTTTAAAGCTTGTCCTTCTTTACTTCCTTTTGATTCATCACGAATAAAGTTTAAATCATTGAATATTTGAGATATTTGATTTCTCTCATTCTCATCAAAAACCGAGATATCTCCACCATGCTCACCCCACTTTCGATGCATTTCCTGTATTTGCTGAACATATTTATCCAACTTTTCTCTTACTGTATCTACAGTTTCGTATTCTCTTTCTACATCCGCTTTACAACCTTTTTCATTTTCGAGTTGTATTTCTTTTTGTTTGTCTTGATGGTGTAGATCTGAAATCTCTTTATCAGCACAAGTTTTCCATATAGTTCCAAATAACGTAATACCTGCAGCAATTACAACTCCTTGATAAATGATATCTTTCCAATTCTTAGATTTCTTTTGTCTTTTTTTTGACATAAATTCCCTTCTCTTTCTACTTGCACCGTTTAGTCTGCAAGTTATTCAGTATTATTATGCTATTTACTACTAAAAATATTAGGTATTTTTGTAAATTTTTAAATTTCTATCTCCAAATCTTCACTTTTTTCAATTATCTGTGATTGATTGTGCCTGTTTTCAATAAACTCAATACACTTTCTTTCCAATAAAGTAAAGTCACAACACCATCTTACATAATAAGGATCACCATTAATCTGTTTTCTATATACCACCGCTGATTTGTTTTCTATTCCACTTAAGATACTTCGCATATAAGTTTGCTGCAGCTTCATCATCCTATTCTTTGGAATGCTTTGATCTGATAAATCAATTAGTTGCAATTCTGTCTTTGGCACAGGAATCATATTATTGAATAACATATACCCTAGTTTGTTATCTCTGTTTCCAAGCTCATGTAAACTTAAAACCAATTGCTTTCTTTGTTTCATTTTCACTTCTTTTTTCTTTGAGTAACTTGTCAAAGGTACAAAGTATGAAACATCATTGCTTATTTCTAAAACAGCCCCTACATAAACACTACCCTGCGTTGAATTATGCAATGATATTTTTGTGTCAAATTGCTGCAGATAGTTTATATAACTATTAGATATTGTGTATAGATATATTTTTCTTTCCATTATTCCTCCACAAAAAAAGCCCCATTCAATGAGGCATTTTTTTACTTCCTACTACGGCTAGGACTCTCCACATTTTGTCAAATTCCTACTACGGCTAGGACTCTCCACTAACTACATCTGAATAGTAGCATATTTTTACATTTAAAACAATATTTACCTGGACTTATATTACTGATTTGCTACTATTTACCAGCATTTTCAATAATACTTGGTTGTATTCCAAATCCTCATCCTTATGTGTCCATGGTTTGTGTATAATTGTCCATCTACCATCTGTTGCAATTCCCATGACTCCAATATACTTTGCTTTCTTCAGGTAATCTTTGTATCTATCATTGATTACCTTTTCTTTTTCTAATGGAATCACTATGAAAGATTTATGACAGAAACGGGTATTTTCTTCCGCCTGTGCTATAGCCTTCTTTATATCATCCAGTTTGAACTCGAAGGATACAAATTGGATTGCTGTTTCCTTTGTTGTTTTGTTTTCTACCAATTCTGCAGTAAGCAGATCTACACCACCATGTCTCGCAACACTCTCAAATTGACTAGCTAGAATGTTTGTTCTGTATTTATATTTATCCCAAAACGCTTCTTTTAAGCGTACTTCTTCTACAAACTTTATTGTATTCATTATGACTTCTCCTTATTTTGCAGCACCTAATCCAAATCCTGCAGTAGGAATTAATGATTGTTTCTCCTGCAGTTGTTCAACACCTGTTTTTAACTCTGCAGATAACTGAGGATCACCAGACAGTAGGTCTTTCTTACTATCAAATGCATCACTAATCTTTTGGTCTGCATCATAATGCTCTTGAACGTTATACACTCTAACATTACGTAATCTTCTTGTTTCTCCAGGAACATACTTCTTCTTATTCTTGTAGAAGGAATACTTCTTATAATTACGCATTCTAAAGATATATGCCTTCTTTCTTGCACTGATAATAACTGCATCACCCATAGATAATTGCAGTAATTGATCCGTAGAAATAACTGGAGCTTCCTCATAGGAACCCTTATCCGATTTCCACACAAGCTTCTTACCACTCATAGCTGAAATACGCTTGATTGTATCCATATCTTTACCATATAGGTAAATAAAGTTAGCCGAGTTATTTTCTATGATTGATTCAACATCCCTACCATATATCTCAGAGAACTGATGTAGATCCTGGACTACCATAAATGATCTAAATCCTGCAGAGCGGCTAAAAGTTAAAATACCTTTAATATTCTTTAATGCTGGGAAGTTTCCAAATTCATCAAAAATCAAATTACATGGCACTGGCAGTCTCTTTTTACCTGTCTTCTTTTGTTGCTCTTCAGTTAATTGCATCAATAACTGGAAGGTCTGATTGATAATCAAAGATACCAATCTATAATAGGTATCCTTTTCACCATGAACGACTATAAATAGTGCTGTCTTCTTTCTTCCAATATCCGCAACATCAAAATCTGATTTTGCCATCATTCGTAAGACAGTTTCATTTAAGGTAACGTCCTTCATCTTATTTTCAAATGAAGTAACAATTGAACCTCTTTCTTTGTCTCCAGTACTCAAGAATGCCATCAATTTCTTATAGGATTCATCTGTCTTCTTCCGTTTTTTCTCTAGCAAGAATTTCAATTTTGGCACTTTCATAACGGTTGCACCTGCTTTAACCATTACTGTTTCCATTCCTGATCTATATGTCTCCATTACGGACTTAAAATTGATTTCCTCCTCCGGAACAGGTTCTCTTTTCTTACTTTCTGGATTATAGGACTTTTCCTCCAATAGTAAAAATACGATTCCCTGGAACAAACTAGAAGCCTGATCATTAAAATGTGCCTCATTGTGTGCCTTTGGATCATAAAAGAACTGATCAGCAAGTTCTCTTAAAAACATAGCTGCTTTAGAATAGTCAAGTTCAGGTGAGTAGTACTTCTTATACTCTAACAATTCATTCTCTAGCCTTTGTTTTTGTAGCCCTTCAGCAGCGTTTATTTTATCCAGGTATTCTTTGATTTTTGCAGTGTATTCTTCCTTGCTCTCCAGATATTCTTTCTCTGCCTTTCGATAAGAATCAATAACAATACTTAATGGAGAATATCTATCTCCTTCCTCTGGGTGGATATAATTAATTACCCTTACATCATATCCATCTGAAAGTAATTGTTCTTTATGTTCATAAAGTAATTCTCCCTTCGGATCGTTAATAATCATGGATTCCCCTGTCATACGCAATGCATCAATCATAGGATTTACAAAAGAAACAGTCTTACCGGCATTGGATGAAGCATTGATTATTGCATGATTATCACCCGCATCAACATAGAGTCTGTTCCATTTCACAGCTAATGGAATACCACCTCTAAAATTCGTTTTCTTACCTGCTATTTCATAAGTCCTGATTGTATTTTTACGGTACTTATCAGAAACCTTTAGAATCGTACAACATTCATTCCAGAATCTTCTAAACGGGTCTAGCACATGATCCAACCAAATCAATATAGATCTTGTTTTTAGATGCCCTGTATTATCATATTCAAGTCTCTGACTATTTCTTTTTATCTCTCGCCAATTAGCAACATCAGAAAACTGTTTCTTCTCCTGGCTCGTCAACGCTCGTTTATGTTTTCCTTTTGCTCCATGTCCGCTTCTTCCAAAGAAAGTAGCATAAAAGATTTGGAAGGTCATTAGTCCAATCAATGCTCCTACTACCTTCAGTAATACATAATCCTCACCAAGAAGAAGGAACCTATAATCAAAAGATACTTGTGGATCATGGGTAACTCCTAAGTGAATTACCTGGATTGCTAAAAAGAGTATTCCTATCGCTGCAGTGATTGATAGAAATAAAAATCTAATAATCTTTCCCATTGCTTACCACTCCGTTTCTAACTCTTTATCATTATTCAGATACGCTTCAATCTCTCGATTGATTAGCCCTGTCGCTACACTAAGTTGAGAAGAGTTATACATATACTTAGCAGCTTCACTCATCTGCTTTCCTGAAGAGATAACCGGCTTTTTAATCTTCACTCCAAGATTCTTCTCTACGGTCTCTTTGAATCCATCCTTATCGTGTGTCTTCAAGTAGTTGATAGCAGGAAGGCAACCCATCTCTGCAGCCACTTTGATACATCTAAAGCCATCAATTTTATTCTTGTTACACATGTCCCCTTTTACTTCATGAATTCCATATGAGTATGTAGAAAGTGGATCTCCATGTGTCATTCCAACGTACAATGTATCCATTCCTTCAGATGTCCTATCCAGTTTGAACTGTGCCTTCGCCAGAAGAATATAATCTTTTGTGTATCCATTCTTGATAGCTTGCTTTGCATACTTGACGGTCTTCAGTGGATCAGTGATACCACCTTCACCATAGAAATACATTTTTGCTAATCTATGTGAAACCAAAGCATTTAATTTAGAATCTGTAATTTTATTCACCAATCCTTCAAGTGTTTCTATGCATCCATGTAGAAAGGAATGATTCACCTTTTCACCTTCTGAATTGACATGTTCTAATTGTCTCTTCACTTCCAGGTACTCTTTCCATTCTGGATTATTACTGTTCTTTTCCAGTAAAGGTACTTCTGTCTTTTCAAATTGTCTTTCTACAAACGGCTTGTCCAATCTTGAACTCTTATAATTGGCAGCTCGCATGTCTTTGATCTGATTCAAAATAATGTTACCGATTTGCTTATGTAGTTTTTTGATTTCTGTATCTTTAATGGTTGCTATGTCCGTACCTGCAGCCGTATCCATTGTTTGTGAAAGAGCATCTAGTTTTTCTAAGAAACTTTTATACATCTCTTTAAGTGCATCTGAGTTTAGAAATTCCTCTGCAATCTCATCCAGCTTCTCTCTATATGGCATGATCTGATAAGAACCATATTGCATACGTCCATATCTTGGTAAAACTAATGCAAGGTCTGTTACAGTTTTGATTTTACTGAAGTCATAGTTCTTTGATGCACGTATCATCTCTTTAATCTCGGCATCTTTATTTTTAAAAAATTGTTCAGGCTTTATTGCTGTATCTCTAAAAAAATCTTCTCTCAAAGATAATTCTTTTATGATAATTGCCTTCAAACTTTTTAATTGTTTTAAAGTAACTTTCCCTCTTGAACGAGTTTTATTCTTCTCTAAAAAACAAATATGCATGTGTGGATGCTCTGTATTTTTATGATAGTTTTCCCACCATAACATGTTCTGTGGATCTAACCCAACTTTCTTAAAAAACTGTGGTAATACTTTTGAAACAAGCCCAGCATAATCATGTTGTGTTCTAAGTCCACAACTTTCTGCATAATCATATGTCGGTAATGCCACAACCATATCCCACACAATATCACCTTTATCCTTGAAGGATTCTCTACAGATATTTTTGAACTCATGAATACTTTCGGCTGTATATGTACCATTTGACGTCATGGTTAAACCTTCAGCAGCTTCCTCACGTAACGTGTATCCTATGAATCCATTTCCGTCTTCATAAAACTCCTTATCGGGTTGAGTTGCTTCTTCACGTCCGGTGTAATCCAACCATCCTTTTCTACCAAATACTGTATCTTGTGTGATAATTCCTTTGAATCTAGAATTCTTTGGAGCCTTCATTCCTAGTTCAAAAAATCTAATCTTATCTATCTCTACCGGCATTTATTTCCTTTGGTCTCTCTTCTATTTTTTCTTCTTGTTTTTCTAATAACTTCTGAAAACTTTCTTCAATTTGTGCTTTCTTTTTTTGCGTATCAGCTTCAAGCACCTCTAACTTTTTCTGAACCTTTTCTAATTCAAGAAGTTCAAATTGCACTTTATTTTTTTCTTCAATAATTGCATCAATTTTTACTTGGAACCCTTTAAGTTTCTTCTCTCTTTTTAAAATTTCTTTCAATAATAAATTCTTGTTCATCATATTCTTATTCTCCATTTTCTTAATCGTTTTGATTATTTTCTTCTTTCTTCTTCATATCTTTTTGTATATCTTGGATAGATTTTATTAGTGAAACAACTCTAGAATCTTTTAGATCACGATTAACTTTCATTTCAATTTCATCTTCAAAATCGTATCGTCCGTTGATAAATTTCAATGCAAACTCTGGTGGCTGTTCTTGGAAATTTAATGTTCTGGAAATCACTTGTACATACAAAAGAAGTAACCGAATGTCATACCATTCCTTTCCAATATCATCACTCAATTGACTCATATACTTTTGAAAAATCTCATCAATGATTACTCTCATTGCTTGCGTTTGTGGATGATTTTTTACTCCATCTGTTTGATAAACATAATAATTTCTAATCGCTTGCTCGATAATTTCTGTTCTAGAAAATGGTCTTCTATTTTCAGAAGATGCCTTACTGAGTTCCATTGTTTCTAATAATTTTAATTGCGTTTTTATATCTTCACTCATACGAAAAGATAAAACATCTTTAGCCATTCTTTTATTATTCCTTTCTAAAATTCCTTTACTTTTTTGAATTCATTCAACTAGTTTTAAGCGAAAAAAATAAATCGAAAACGAATAAAATGCAACGAAAAAAAACGTATACAAACGTAATACGTTTCGAAAAAACCGTATACAACGTCTACGAATTGTATACGCTCGAAAATCCTTTAAAATAGGCGAATTGCTTGTTGAGCAATTGCGTTACACCGAATTTCGTATTACGAAATTCCTTATCTCGCTTTCCAGACAAATAGAGCGTTTTTTGCGATTTTGGCTGGAATCATAGATTGAAAACCACGAGTATCCATTTATATGAGATACGAAGTGGTGAACCAATATAAACACGAACAAAAAACTTTTACCAAGAATCTTTTTGGTAATTTTTTTGTGAAGTGTTGCTACGCTTTTACTGCCGTGCGTAACGTCAGCCAAGGAAATTTTCTTGGCTGGGTGGAGCCGGCAGTCTTTGGGGCAATTTGCCCCAAAGCCATTACTCCACTAAAGCATAATTTAATAACGACATATCATCATCTTCCATGTAGAAGTCATATAACCTGTTTAATCTGTCTTCATCTTCTACATCCGTTTCAATTGAAATTATCGCTTTGATAAATTCACGATGGCTCTTATCAATCATTAGTTGAAAGAGTGCTTTCATAACCAAGTAATCCATATGTTCTCCTTTTCATCTGATGTTGTTGTGGGAAGATTGCTCTTCCCACACCCAACAACTATTCACCATCTAAAGTTTCCTGTACATCATCTGTAACAGGCGATAATGTTTTGAGATATGCTTCATACAGAACTTTGAAGTCTGCACTTCTATCAGCAGTCTTTTTGAGTTGGTCTTCATACTTCA
>ERZ772956.2736-NODE-2736-length-10942-cov-43.310921_pt1 | contig 10942 bp, 8 predicted proteins | sample MGYA00580683_ERZ772956 | MGnify/ENA primary metagenome ERZ772956 (study PRJEB29015, sample SAMEA2738077) | human oral metagenome | biome: human oral; feature: human-associated habitat; material: saliva | place: China | collected 2212 ...
TGAGCACTAGCCAGTCTGTCTCAGTAAGTACAAGTGCTTCAGCTTCGTTGAGCACTAGCCAGTCTGTCTCAGTAAGTACAAGTGCTTCAGCTTCGTTGAGCACTAGCCAGTCTGTCTCAGTAAGTACAAGTGCTTCAGCTTCGTTGAGCACTAGCCAGTCTGTCTCAGTAAGTACAAGTGCTTCAGCTTCGTTGAGCACCAGCCAGTCAGTCTCAGTAAGTGCAAGTGCTTCAGCGTCATTGAGCGCAAGCCAGTCCGTTTTAACAAGTGAGTCTGCTTCAGCGTCATTGAGCGCAAGCCAGTCAGTTTCAACAAGTGAATCTGCTTCAGCGTCATTGAGCTTGAGCCAGTCAGTCTCAGTAAGTGCAAGTGCTTCAGCATCAGTAAGCCTGAGCCAGTCCGTTTCAACAAGCGAGTCTGCTTCAGCGTCATTGAGCGCAAGCCAGTCAGTTTCAACAAGCGCAAGTGCCTCAGCGTCACTGAGCCTGAGTCAATCAGTTTCGGCAAGCGAATCTGCTTCAACTTCATTGAGCACTAGCCAGTCAGTCTCAGCAAGTGAATCAGCTTCAACCTCATTGAGCACCAGCCAGTCTGTTTCAGCAAGCACAAGTTTGAGTATGAGCCTCAGTGCCTCAATTAGTGCTTCAGATTCAGCAAGTACCAGCTTGAGCACAAGCCTCAGTGTCTCACTTAGCGCCTCAGATTCAGCAAGCACCAGCTTGAGCACTAGCCTCAGTGCCTCAATTAGTGCTTCAGATTCAGCAAGCACAAGTTTGAGCACGAGCCTCAGTGCCTCACTCAGCGCATCAGATTCAGCAAGTACTAGTCTGAGCACTAGCCTCAGTGCCTCACTTAGCGCATCAGATTCAGCAAGCACCAGCTTGAGTACAAGTCTAAGTGCTTCGATCAGTGCCTCAGATTCAGCAAGTACTAGTCTGAGCACTAGCCTCAGTGCATCAATCAGTGCAAGCGACTCATCAAGTACAAGTTTGAGCACAAGCCTCAGTGCGTCACTTAGTGCAAGCGACTCAGCAAGCACCAGCTTGAGCACGAGCCTCAGTGCCTCAATTAGCGCATCAGATTCAGCAAGTACTAGCCTGAGCACGAGCCTCAGTGCCTCAATTAGCGCTTCAGATTCAGTAAGTACCAGCTTGAGTACGAGTCTAAGTGCTTCGATCAGTGCATCAGAGTCATCAAGTGCAAGCTTGAGTACAAGCCTCAGTGCCTCAATTAGTGCCTCAGATTCATCAAGCACCAGCTTGAGTACAAGCCTCAGTGCCTCACTTAGCGCTTCAGATTCATCAAGCACCAGCTTGAGCACAAGCCTCAGTGCCTCAATCAGTGCCTCAATTAGTGCATCAGAGTCATCAAGTGCAAGCTTGAGCACGAGCCTCAGTGCCTCAATTAGCGCTTCTGATTCTGCAAGCACCAGCTTGAGTACAAGCCTCAGTGCCTTAATTAGCGCATCAGATTCATCAAGCACCAGCTTGAGTACTAGTCTAAGTGCTTCGATCAGTGCCTCAGAGTCAACAAGTACAAGTTTGAGTACCAGTCTAAGCGCCTCAATTAGTGCAAGCGCCTCAGCAAGTACAAGTTTGAGTACAAGCCTCAGTGCTTCAATTAGTGCTTCAGATTCAGCCAGCACCAGCTTGAGTACGAGCCTCAGTGCTTCACTCAGCGCATCAGATTCATCAAGCACGAGCCTGAGCACAAGTCTCAGTGCCTCACTTAGCGCATCAGATTCAGCCAGCACCAGCTTGAGTACGAGCCTCAGTGCCTCACTTAGCACATCAGATTCAGCAAGTACAAGTTTGAGTACCAGTCTAAGTGCCTCTGATTCAACAAGTACAAGCATGAGTACTAGTCTAAGTGCTTCAATCTCAGCAAGCGAGAGTGCCTCGTCTTCTGTAAGCAGTAGCCAATCAGTCTCAACAAGCGAGAGCACTTCAGTGTCATTGAGCGCTAGTGCGTCAGCTCTTGCAAGTGAAAATGATTTGGCATCACTGAGCGTAAGCGAATCTCTATCAGCAAGCGCAAGCTTCAGCACTAGTGTATCGGCTTCACTCAGCGCGTCAGATTCAACAAGTACAAGTGTAAGTACATCTACATCGCTTAGTGATAGCCTTTCAAGCAGCTTGAGTACAAGTGTGTCACAAGAGTCAAACTCATTCAGCTACAGTAAGGGTGATCCAACCAGCGAGTCTAAGCCAGAGTTTAACCTGCCAAGCTACCTCGCATCTGTAAGTGCAAGTACTTCAGCTTCTGTAAGTGATAGTCAGTCTATCTCTACTTCATTGAGTACAAGTGCAAGCATTTCAGGATCAATCAGTGCCAGTCATGCTATCGCTGACGATTCACTTTCAGCAAGTGCCTACTTGAGTACGAGCGTCTCTACCTCATTGAGCACATCCGCAAGTGTGTCACTGAGTGATAGCGCAAGTATCTCTACTAGTCTGTCTGAAAGTGCATCTGTATCTAGTGCGACAAATCACTCTCAAGCACCTAAGCCACAGCCTGCACAACCAGAAAAAGTCAAGGTTACTCCAAACACTAAAGCTTTGCCAAATACAGGAACTGCCAATAATCCATTAGCAGCGCTTGGATTAGGAATAGCAACGTTGGCATCAGCCTTTCTTAAGAACAAAAAGAAGAAAGAATCAACATCTGATGTGAACTTGGAAGACTAATCTTAAGACCTAGCTAAAATGATACCAGCACTTTAGCGATGGAACGCAAATCCCAGATAGCCTATAGCTATCTGGGATTTTTGCTTTTTGCATGTATAGAATGTGAGTTATGCTGAGATAAAAGATAAACTGGGCAATTTAGATGTTTTGAGCCTGAGACTAGAAAGCGATGAACCAAGCTAAAAATATTGAAATTTAGTTCTGTCTACTTGTCTTTTCTTGTAGTGAGAGAGCCTTGTCGCTTGCTCTGGTTTGGTCTTGAGTGTGATGAAAATAAAAGTTTCAAAATTAGCAAAAAATAATTTGATTCTTTTTTAGAAAAGGCTTGTGAGATTAGGCTGGATGTTTTAAAATAGTATAGGAGATTATCCGCTATTTATTTTTCGGAGGAAAAGAAATGTCCATTAATTGGCAAGAAATTATATTTAGCTTTTTAGGAGGCTTGGGGCTGTTCCTGTATAGTATTCGTATGATGGGTGACGGCTTGCAGCAGGCGGCAGGAGATCGTCTGCGCTATTTCATTGATAAGTACACGAGCAATCCTTTTTTAGGTGTGCTAGTTGGAATTGGGATGACAGCCCTGATCCAGTCTAGTTCAGGTGTGACAGTGATCACAGTTGGTCTGGTTAGTGCGGGGCTGTTGACCTTGCGCCAGGCTATCGGGATTGTCATGGGGGCCAATATTGGTACGACCGTGACTTCCTTCATCATTGGTTTTAAGTTGGGTGATTATGCACTTCCTTTGCTCTTTATCGGTGCGGTTTGCCTATTTTTCACAAAAAATCGCTCTGTTAACAATATCGGGCGCATCTTCTTTGGTGTTGGCGGGATCTTTTTTGCCCTCAATCTCATGAGTGGAGCCATGGAGCCGCTTAAAGATCTGCAAGTCTTTCGAGACTATATGGTTCAGCTAAGTAAAAATCCAGTTTTAGGTGTCTTTGTCGGAACGGGTTTGACCCTGCTCATCCAGGCATCATCAGCGACCATTGGGATTCTACAAAATCTCTATGCCAGCAATCTCATTGATTTGCATGGGGCCTTGCCTGTCCTCTTTGGTGACAATATCGGAACGACGATTACAGCGATCATCGCTTCCTTAGGTGCTAATATCGCAGCCAAGCGTGTCGCTGGAGCCCATGTGGCCTTTAATGTTTTGGGGACAATCATCTGTATGATTTTCTTGTTGCCTTTTACATCGCTGATTCAGTGGTTTGAGACAGCCTTGCATTTGTCACCAGAAATGACCATTGCCTTTGCCCACGGGACTTTTAATATTACCAATACCATTATCCAGTTTCCTTTTATTGGCTTTTTAGCATATTTGGTTACCAAGTTGATTCCGGGTGAGGATGAAACCGTTAAATACGAATCTCTTTACCTTGATACGATTTTGATTGACCAAGCGCCATCACTGGCTTTGGGAAATGCTAAAAAGGAACTCCTTCACTTGGGTGGCTACGCGGCTAAATCTTTCGAATTGGCCTATGATTATATTATTAACTACGAAGAAAAATCAGCTGAGAAGGGTCATAAGACTGAGGAAGCTATCAATGCCATTGATGATGAATTGACTCGCTACCTGATTGTCCTCTCTGGTCAGCAGCTCAATCCAAAAGAGAGTGAAGTCTTGACTAGCATTCTGGACTCTAGTCGTGATTTGGAGAGAATCGGTGACCACTCAGAAGCTTTGTTGAATTTGACAGACTACTTGCACCGTAAGAAAGTGGAATTTTCACCAGCTGCCTTAGCAGAGTTGGAAAACATTTATCAACTGACCTTGGACTTTATCAAAGAAGCTTTGACTTCTGTGGAAACAAATGATGTGGAATTGGCCAACACTTTAGAAGCTAAGCATACAGCTATTGACAAGCTAGAACGCAGCTTGCGCAAGACTCACATTGCCCGTCTCAACAAGGGAGAATGTACGCCTCAGGCTGGGGTCAACTTCATCGATATTATTTCCCACTATACCAGAGTTGCTGACCACGCCATGAATTTGGCTGAGAAAGTACAGATGGAACAAATTTAAGACAGAAAGAGGCTGGGACAAAAGTCCTAGCCTCTCAATTTTCTTTGGATTGTCGAGCAAGACGCAGTGGTTGAGTGGGCTCTACTACGCTGATTTCATCAGCTTTTACAGCCCTACTCAACTGTGCGGAGGTGGGACGACGAAATCGAATTCTAACGAATTACCGATTTCTGTCCCACTCTCTTTTCTTGATTTAAATAATATAATAAATTTTTCTAAAAAAGAGGTATAGACCATTTACAAATAAAATAGAAAGCGTTATAATAGAGTCAATAGAAATAGAACAAGAGGAGGCAGTCAAATGCCTAAGTATATAAAAGCCGATCAGTTCTTCTATCCTCAAGGGATTCGCAAGGGTGGATTTTTAGAAGTGATTGATGGAAAATTTGGAAAATTAGTACAGGAAGTCCCTGCGGATGCGGAAGTAGTGGATTACACAGGCTACTCTGTCGCACCAGGTCTGGTGGATACACATATCCATGGTTTTGGTGGGGTCGATGTCATGGACAATAACATCGAAGGTACCCTCCATACCATGAGTGAAGGGCTTTTGACGACTGGGGTGACTAGTTTCTTGCCGACCACGCTGACATCATCTTACGAGCAACTCCTAGCTGTGACGGAGAATATTGGTGCGCGCTATCAAGAAGCAAGTGGTGCCAAGATTCGTGGTCTCTACTTTGAAGGGCCTTACTTCACTGAAAAGTACAAGGGTGCCCAAAACCCAGCCTACATGAAGGACCCTCGTATGGATGAATTTCGTGCTTGGCAAAAGGCAGCCAATGGCCTGCTAAATAAGATTGCTTTGGCACCTGAGCGCGAGGGCGTGGAAGAATTTGTCCGCACCATCACTGATGAAGGCGTGACAGTCGCTTTGGGGCACTCTAATGCGACCTATGACGAAGCCAAGGCAGCAGTGGAAGCAGGAGCCAGTGTCTGGGTGCATGCCTACAATGGTATGCGAGGCTTGACCCACCGTGAACTAGGTATGGTTGGGGCTATGTACGAGCTGCCTCACACTTACGCAGAGTTGATTTGTGATGGCCACCACGTAGATCCTAAGGCCTGTGATATTTTGCTCAAGCAAAAGGGTCATGAACATGTAGCTCTCATCACAGACTGTATGACTGCAGGTGGGCTGGAAGACGGCGACTACATGCTGGGAGAATTTCCAGTGGTGGTAGCCAATGGCACAGCTCGTCTCAAATCGACTGGTAACCTAGCAGGATCTATCTTGCAGCTCAAAGACGGTCTGAAAAATGTGGTTGAGTGGGGCATCGCAAATCCTCACCAAGCAGTCATGATGGCCAGTCTCATCCCAGCAAAATCCGTCCACATTGACGATGTCTGTGGCCAGATCAAGGAAGGCTATGATGCCGACTTTATCGTGCTGGACAAGGATTTGGAGCTGGTTGCTACTTATCTGGATGGCGAAAAGCGCTTTGAAGCTGCCTCCAGTATTCTTTAATTGAGTCTCCTTATATTTTTAAAAAGGATGGGGTAACCTGTCCTTTTTAATGTGGAGCTGCTGCTTTGTCCCTAGGTTTTGCTAGAGGGACTTGGGCAAAGCTAGAATGGTTGGCGCAACTAGAAAGTCTCTGAGAAATTTTTCTTAACAGATGGTAGGGCTTTCTCAATGAAAGAGAAGATGTTATAATAGGGTTATCACAAATGAGGAGGACAGGATGAAAAAGATTGATTATAAATTTATGGGAATGGGCTTGGTGTTCCTCTTCTTTGGATTGCTACTGCATCGTTTCTTGATATTTATTGCTGGGCTGGCCTTTATCATTTACAGCTTTTTCAGCCGAGGTATGGCTCCAACCAAGGAAAATATCTTTAAGCCAAAATTAGCCAAAAGAAAGAAAAAATAAGGAGAACAGATATGCAAAATTATACTCTTAACAATGGCGTCAAGATTCCAGTCTTGGGCTTTGGTACTTGGAAAGCTCAGGACGGAGAAGAGGCTTATCAGTCAGTCTTGTCCGCCCTTAAGGCTGGCTATCGCCACATTGATACAGCAGCTATCTATAAGAATGAGGAGAGTGTTGGTCGAGCAATTAAAGACAGCGGCATTCCGCGTGAAGAGCTCTTCATCACCACAAAGCTCTGGAATAGCAAGCACACTTATGAAGAGGCCATGGAAGCTTTTGACAGCTCTATGGAGCGGTTGGGGCTGGATTATCTGGATCTCTACCTCATCCACTGGCCAAATCCTAAGCTTTTACGAGAAGACGGGGCTTGGCAAAAGCGCAATGCAGAAGTTTGGCGGGCCATGGAAGACCTCTACCAAGCTGGTAAGATCCGAGCGATCGGCGTCAGCAATTTCCTGCCTCATCACCTAGAAGCTCTGCTGGAAACAGCGCGTGTCACTCCGGCTGTCAATCAAATCCGCCTAGCACCAGGTGTCTATCAGACAGAGGCGGTGGACTTCTGCCGTGCCCATGATATCCTACTTGAAGCTTGGGGACCTTTTGGGCAAGGCGAGCTCTTCCAAAATCCAGCTGTACAGGCTATGGCGGACAAGTATGGCAAGACCATTGCTCAAATTGCTCTAGCTTGGAGCCTACAAGAAGGCTTCCTGCCCCTGCCTAAGTCAGTCACTCCGAGTCGGATTGCTAGCAATCTGGATTGCTTTGACATCGAACTGAGTCCTGCTGACCTCGAAATTCTTAAAAATATCAGCGGTTTGGAAGGCGGAGCACCTAATCCAGATGGGATGGATTTTTAAGCGCCTGATAGGTATCAGCTGAGTTGAAATCAAGCTACTCTCTGTATTAGTTATTGGTATTTAATGAAGTTTTGTGGTGACCTAGGCCTCGGCTGCCTACTTTTCCTATAGTTTCGTGGCAACTTAGGTCTAGGCCGGTCACTTTTCCTATTGTTTCGTGGCAATCTAGGCCTCGGCTGGCTACTTTTCCTATAGATTCATGGTAACCTAGGCCTCGGCTGCTCACTTTTCCTATAGATTCATGGTAATCTAGGCCTCGGCTAGCTACTTTTCCTATAAAATCATTGCAATCTAGGTCTCGATTGCTCACTTTTCCTATAGATTCATGGTAATCTAGGCCTAGAAGGCTCTTTTCATTGCTATTTATAAGATCCGTCGCCCCTCGGTCATTTGTCGTCAAAAACAAGTGCCAGATGAGGGGTGATTTTGTGTCTTTTTCTTTTGAAAGACTAGAGGAAAAGTCGGAAAGAGACTCCGTTTTTTGAAAAAATGCCTCTTTCAGGGATAAAAAATGACATTTTAGGGCAAGAGGCCCTAAGTTTCATCTCTACATGCTATACTTGCTTTATCAAAAATATTGGAGAGGTTTTATGATGAACACTACTTACACCATTCGCCCCTTGTCTTATAGCAATCTGACCCACCGTGAGTTTGAGAGTCTAATGGTTGATTCTTATCAGGTACTCACGATGTTTACTAGCTCTTATAGAGATGAGGATATGTACAGCAAGCACCTAGAGAGCTTTCATGGCAAGCTAGAGCAGTTTCAGGCTCAATTGGCCAATGTAGAAAAGAAAGACTCTATGAGTCTCGTAGACCTAGACAAGGAGCGAGATAACGCCCTGATTGGTCTTTTTACCTTGCATAAGGGCTTTGCTAAAATCAAAGACAGAGACTTGAAAGAAGCCTATGAAGTCTTGCTGCCAGTCTTTAAAAAATATAAGGATATCACCAAACACACCAATGCTGTTGCAACGGCTGAGATTAAGAGTCTGCTTAAAACATTGCAGGAAGAGCCCTATCAGGGAGCTGTGACGAGTCTAGGCCTTCTCCCTATGCTGACGGCTGTGATAGCGGCTCAAGCGGACTATGATAAAGGAGAAGCAGAAGCGCGTGCAGCCAAGTCAGCCAAGGAAGTCGGTAAAACCAAACAGCTACGCAGCGAAATCTCCCGTACCTACGACCTCTTTGTGCGCTACACAGCAGCCGTCGCAGAAGCCTATCCAGAGAGAGCCCACTTGACCAAACTCCTCAAAGACCTCAACACAATCCGAGACAGCAAGCGCCGTTTAGTTGGCACAAATAAGAAAACAAAAACGGAAGAAGCGGGAGAGAAAACAGCATAAAGAGAGCCCCCTTAGAAGTAAGATTCTGAGGGGGGTTTTTGGTGCTTTCGTGGTATAATTTTAGTAATTATCTATAATGTAGAGGAGAAAATTTTATGGCAGATACAATTTTAATTTTAGGTAATGGCTTTGATATTGCAATGGGGCGAAAAACAAAGTATACAGATTTTATTGACTTTGAAAAACAATTATTCTCTAATCCAAATGAGGAGTTACTGGAGTTCCTAAAAGTTAAAAATATAAGGATTGAGAAATACAAGGATAATTTATATTTAAAATTTATCAATGAGAATAAAGCTACTCTGGGAGATAATTGGTCTAATCTTGAAATAATGATTTCGCAACTTGCAGATGCAATAATGTATTTCAAAGAAAATAATGATTTAATATTCAAAGTTACTATTACAGGATAAACTGGGTTACTGGATGAGAAATTATCAAAAGAAAAAAATTATAGGTCAAAATTATATATTTCAGATTTGTTTTTTTTACTCTTTCATAAAAAAGGCTGGGGTTCTTTAGAAAGAGAAGTTGCAATGGAAAAGTTGAATAATGAATTTATCAATCAACTTGATCTATTGATTGAATTGTTAGAAATATATTTATCTTATAGAGACTTTCTTGATTTTAAAGTTATCGAGATAAAATCCAAGCCAACAGCTCTAGATGCAATATCAGATTTGTCAAATTCCTCTGTCCTAAACTTTAATTATACCAATACTTCAGGATATCTATTTGGAACTTCTGATATGCTAACTCATTTTATACATGGCCAAATTGATTTAGAGAGAACTTTCGGTCGTATCAATACTATGGTCTTTGGAATAGAAGATAAAGAAAATGATGTTAACAGTGATTTAATTCCTTATCAGAAGTATTACCAAAGGGTCGTTAAAGAGACAGGAAATGAATTTGAAGAATTTTTCCAACCAAGGTACAGGGATTCAGATGAGGAAGTATCAATATTGATATCCAAAAATATAATTATTTTTGGTCACTCTGTTGACCCATTGGATAAAGAGATATTTCAAAAATGTTTTGAATTAGCAGAGAAAGGTGAGTATCTATATCGGTTTATTTTCACTTATTACGATGAATCAGCTAAACGTTCAATTATTAAGAATCTCGCAATCATCCTTGGGAAGGAAAAACTGATAGAGTTAACAGGAAAACGAAATGTTGTATTTATAAAGAGTGATGATAAGGATGGTATGAAAGATATTCTACTACCCTAATAAAGTTAAGAATAGTTTATAGCCCACTCGTCCTCCCTTGGTCGAGTGGTTTTTCTTGAAATATGATAAAATAGAAAAGATAATACATTAATTAAGGAAAGTAAAAATGGCAAGTAAAGAAAATGCAGAACGCAAGGAGCTGCATCGTAAAATTTGGGCGATTGCAGACGATGTGCGTGGAGCTGTAGATGGTTGGGATTTTAAGCAATATATCCTAGGAATTCTGTTCTATCGTTTTATTTCAGAGCATATGGCAGACTATTTTGACCGTGCTGAGCATGAGGCTGGGGACTTAGAATTCCGTTATGCTGACTTAAGTGACCAAGAAGCTGAGCAAGATTTCAAACCAGGTACAGTTGAGGATAAGGGTTTCTTTATCCTTCCAAGTCAATTATTTGAAAATGTCGTCAAGAACGCCTCGCAAAATGAAAATTTAAACGAAGAATTGGCTAATATTTTCCAAGATATTGAAAAGTCAGCCATTGGCTTCAAATCAGAAGATGATATCAAAGGTTTGTTTGATAACTTGGATACACGAAGCAACATCCTTGGTGGAACTGTTCCAGAAAAAAATAAACGCCTATCTGATATCCTCAATGGTATCAATAGCATTAGCTTTGGCAACTTTCAGGACAATGATATTGATGCTTTTGGGGATGCTTATGAGTTCTTGATTTCCAACTATGCTAGTAATGCAGGGAAAAGCGGGGGTGAATTTTTCACACCTCAGACAGTTTCTAAACTACTAGCTCGGCTAGTCATGGTCGGAAAGGATAAGATTAACAAGGTTTACGACCCAACATGTGGGTCGGGCTCGCTTTTGCTCCAGATGAAAAAACAATATGAAGAACATATCCTAGAGGATGGTTTCTTTGGTCAAGAAATCAATATGACCAACTACAACTTGGCTCGTA
>ERZ772956.2737-NODE-2737-length-10942-cov-9.819418_pt1 | contig 10942 bp, 23 predicted proteins | sample MGYA00580683_ERZ772956 | MGnify/ENA primary metagenome ERZ772956 (study PRJEB29015, sample SAMEA2738077) | human oral metagenome | biome: human oral; feature: human-associated habitat; material: saliva | place: China | collected 2212 ...
CCGTTTTCAGACGACCTTAAAATCAATACTCTTCGCCGCGAGCCGCCAAAAAACCTTCAATTTCAGCGACAATAAAATGTAGATTTAATAGCCGCCCAGCCTTATAGCAGGAGACAACCTCTTGCAGATGTGCAATCGCTTTATCCAAACCACGCTCGAGGTACTCAACATCCTCTGTCAGCTCTTTTTCACGAGCGGTTATACGTTCTCTTCCGTCACACATTTTTAAATCTCCAACATCGGTGCAGGCAAATCAATCGCTCGCGCTCTGTTTGACACATTGCCCGTCGTTGCCGCCATCCACAGCATATGAAGCGCATCGGGGCCGTCGTCGTGGTCGGCTTTTGGAAAGTGGCGCAACTGGCTGATTAAGGTCTTTTGGTCGGGGTTGAGCAAAATCAGCCCGTTTGCCATATGTGGCTGCAAGGTCTCAATCCGCAACATCTTGTCCGAAGACGGCTTGATACCGCGCACCGGAATATGCACACCCGAACGCGCCCCGCGCTTAATCAGCTCATCCTTGAGAAACTCTTGGAATTGCACCGTCTCTACGACCCACAACACCGGCTTGACCCGCGCCTCTTTTTGGATGCGTATCACGTCCTCGATAATCAAATCAGGCAGGCGTTTTTTGACTTGGGCGACAGTTACAAATAGCCGTCCCGTCGATTTTTGATAACCGCCGACCAAAATCGCCGACGGGTCCCGCCCCGCGCCCGCCTTACCCAATGACGGGTCGAGCGCGCCGTAATACACCAAATCGTCGGGCAGTTCAGACCAGTATTTGATGTTTTCGGCAAACGGCGCATCTTCGCCGCTGACCGGGTCGTTTTGATACTCGCTGTCAAATGTCGCATGACCGTCACGGGCGCGGATTTTCATCAGCGCGAGTACGCCGCGAGCCGCCCAGCTTGTTTGCGCGCCGCGTTCCATCTCGTCTTTGTGCGCCTGATAAAACGCTTCGGCTACCGCCGCGCCTTCGTTGCGATAAAGCTCCTCCCATCTGTCCCACAAATCCATGCGGTCAGGCCAGCGTTTCATCGCCTTGAATTTGCGCGTACTCCAAAACGGGTTATTTAACGTGCGGCTCAACACGCTGTCGTAATGCAAAATCGTGCCGATATAAATCACGTCAAACTTGGTACCGACCGCGCCCAACGGCAAGACGGTTTGTTTAAGCCACATTTCCAGCTTGTCGCGCTGGTCGGGGTTACGCACCATCTCGTCGTTTTCGATATCGTCAAGGATGGCAAGGTCGGGGCGGAATGCACCATGCACCATGCCGCGCATTTTCTTACCCGAGCCGAAGACTTGGATTTTGACGTTGGATGCGGTAACAATCGTCCCCGCCTGCCAAACCCGACCTTGTCCGCACATCTCAGGAAAGTCGGTTTTTAAACGCGGGTTAAATTCAAGTTCCGCCTTGATGGCTTCCAGCATCGGATAGGCTTGGTCGATACTGTCCATCGCGATGACGATAAACTTTTTTGCGCCGGTGATGACCGTCCAAAGCGAGAACAAGCGCGTAACCAGCGTCGATTTCGCCTCGCCGCGCGGGGCGGCATCCGCCTCGTTGATGCCTTCGGGCTGTTGTAGGATTTCGGGCAGGCGGGAAAACAGAAATTCATGCAGCTCCGATTTTTCAGACGACCTGACGTAATGCGGAAAATAGGTATTGACGAAATACTCGTAACCGTTGACCGGGTCTAATACCTTCGCCCGACGTTCGGCAATGGCCGCGGGCGATGCATCAAAGCCGTCCGCCTCCGCCTCGATGGTTTGGCGGAGTTGGGCGGCATATTCGGCAAGCGACTTTAAAAACTCTTTGGACTTCATGTTTTATTCGTAATAGTGGACAACCGGCTTTTTCAGCGGCTCGGGGTTAACCATGAAACAAAAGGGTAACGGCTCTCCCGTTTTCATTTCATTCATGGACGACATAAAGTAAAAAAACTGGTCGGCGAGCCAAAACAACGGCTCCAGCTTATAGCGCGGCGCAACTGCCGGCACTTCGCTGTCCCAATTCGCAATCCAAATCGGGCAAAATAAAAACCATCCCTTATGGGTGTATTCAACCTTCTGCATCTCGCTTACCTGTATTTCTTTTCAATTTCAACACCCAACGGCTCAACCAACTCGACAAAAGCCTGCAAGTGTTGCGGGTATCGCTCCTTGACCACTTCGCCGAACAATTCCAACACCTCAATCGCCGTCGCCAGTTTTGACGTTTCCGGCATCACTTTGGCGTTTGCGGCCACGGTCTTGGTAAACGCGTCGGACAGGCTCGCCAGCAGTTTGGCGCGCTCGGACGGCATCAGCTCTTCGACCGACGTGTCCTGCAACATCGTCATCGTCGATTGGTATTGCACCAAAAAACCCGCCAACAGCGAACGGCTCAAGTCTTCGATGCCGCCGCCGGCCAAGGTGTGGGCAGCGCGCACTTTGTCCCAATCGTCGCCGGTCTCCTTGGCGGCACGTTTCCAGCTACGGGCGGTGGCGGTCGGGATTTCGCACATCGTCGCAGCGATTTCGAGCGTTTGCCCGTCGCTGACGTACAGTCTGCGCAGCTTTTCGCGGGTTTCTTTCGGGTGCGCCATCGTTACAGCCCCAGTTTGGCGCGGGCAAGAGCTATGGCTGCCGTTACGATACCGCTGGCGAGTGCGCCGGACGCGCCGCCGACCGTTGCCGCCGTGACGCGCGTGTCACGGTGGATTTGTTTGATTTCATCCTCCATGCCGTTTTGACGATTGAGGATGTCGTCCTGCTTGGCCTCGATCCGCGCCAAAGCCTCTAAAATTGGGTCTTTCATGATTTGTCTGCCTTTTTGTCCAAACGGTCGCGCAGGCCGTCTACTTTGGTTTCCAGCCGTCCGAGTGCCTCCATAACCTGCTTGGCATCCGCCCTGGCATCGGCTTTGGTGGCATAGTCGATTTTGACCTTGTTGATTTCGGCCAGCAGGGTTTCGCGTTGCGTCCGGGCCTCTTTGAGGCCGTCTGAAATGCCTTTTACCCAGTACCACAAGAGGGCGATTAAAAACGATACGGCCAACCCGAACACATACTCGACCGTAATGGGGGTATTGCCTGTCATTGCGGGATGTCTCCGAATATCACACGACACTGGATGCCCGCCTCGCGGCGGTGCGAAACAACCAGGCCGCTGCCGTCCGTTTCGGCGTCAAATTCCGCCGTCAGGGCATGGCGCACCCTCTCTTCCGTGCCGTTTAAATCATCCGGGTATTCGACGTTGAACACCACGTCGAAGCCGCGCGTCATGCGGACGGTGTATTCCAGCCCCAGCCCGTCCAGCAGGGCGGAGACGCGCAGGATGAAGGGTTCTTGTTCGCGGGCGTGCGCCAGCCCCATTTCTAGGTTTGCATGGCAGACGGACAAGGCACGCTGTACCAAATCGCGGTAGGTGGTCATTTTGCTGCCTCCTGGTGATCACCCGCCCACTCACGCCAACCTTGGTTGAGCAGTTCTAGGGTCTTGACGTATGCGCCGAAGCGCACGCCGTGTTCCAAGAGGTCGGCCGGACTGCCCGATGCCGGTGGTGCGGGGCGTACCGGCACTTCCCACAATACGGCGGGTATGGGCGGCATCACCGGCCGCTCCACCGTTTTAATCGGCGTAGCCGAGGGCTTGGTTGTAGAGGCGCAGGCTGTCAGGGCCAAGGCCGTTAATACAGCCGCCGCGTGCTTCATCTTGTTTGACTGTCGCATGGATTCTTCCCCGTAAGGTTTCACTTTGTCGGATCAATTCGTTTTTTGCCGCCGCCAAAGCGCGTGCCTGCCGTTCGGCCGATTCCTGCCGCTGCCGCCATTCGGCGGCGGCCTGTTCCAGTTTTGCATTGTGCGCCTGCTCGGCGGCCAGCAGCCCCGCCAGATGGTTTGCATGAATGACGGCAATTTCTGCACTTTTTTTCACTTCGGCCGAGCGGTATCCGGTCTGATATGTACCGCCGATTAGGGCGGCCAGCGACAGGGCGAGTACGCCCCATTTCATCAAATCACTGCCCACGCTCCGCCTCCGTTTCCACCTCTTGCCGCTTCACGCTGACCAGTGAGCGCGCCACGGCATAACCGCCCACAATGCCTAGATAAATCGCCCAAATTTCCGCCGACGGATCGGGCAAAATAAGGAATTTGTATGTGCCGGCGGCGCAGGCAACGTTCGCCCACAGCTTCGAGTGCGACACCTTGCCTGTCGCCGGGTTTTTAAAAATATCAAAAATACGCATTATTTATCCCGTAGGTCGGGCATTTATGCCCAACAAACATCAGTGCTTTTTTTTCACAATGATTGGGCGGTCGTAATAACCATTGCCGATACAGCGTGTTTCAATCCGGACTTCCCAATCATTCGATAGCAAATTCAGAATCCAACAAATCAGACGCGCTTTCAGCATTTTTTCGCCTTGCGTTTACGCGCCGCACGTTTGGCGGCGGCCACGCCCGACTTGCCCGAACGCAGGCTCGGATGCTGTTTCAGACGGCCGATACGCTCCGGTGCAATCACCCATTCGGGGTTATTGGTAGACAAAGCCGCAAGGCACAAAGCAATCAAAGACTTTTTCATTTTCAGACGGCCTTTCCATTAACGCCCAACTCGCGGGCAATGGCCGTCGCAATCGCGCGGCAGATGCCCCATTTTGTAGCCTTAAACAAGGCTAAATCCGCATCGTTACTGATAAAAAACGGCTCGAACACAATGCCGCCCGCCTGCGCATAAGCAAGGCGGGAATGCTGCCCCGCGTTGTCCGGCTTAAATCCATCCTCGCCGCGCAGCTTCCAGCCGGTCGCATCGGCCACGGCGCGGCTCAACACCTGACACCAACGCTTGTTTTTCGGCGTACTCAAGGCCTCGGTGCCCGTCGCCGACTTGTTTGTCGAAGCATTGGTATGAAACTCAATTGCCACATCCGAGCCGCGTATCAGTTTGACGGCCTCGCGCAACGGCATATTGCCTTTGCCTGTGCCGTCGGTTTTGACCGTCAAGCCGTAGTCATCGCGCAAAATAGATGCCACGATATTGCGCATATCCTGCGCGATGTCCGCCTCGCGGTCGCTGCCGTTCACCGCGCCCGGGTCGGTGTTGCTGTGGCCGGCGGTCAACGTAACGGTTTTTGTCATAATCGCTCCCGATTGGATTAAATTGGATTAAATTGGTTTAGGTTTGATTATGCTTTCCGTACTGTCGGGGGACGGGCGGCAGGGATGCAGTAAGCGGGCGGCGGGCGGATAAAAAAAAGCCCCGCAACGGGGCGGGGCAAAAAGGGATGGATGTCAGACAAAGAGTAATGATTGTACATCGGGAGGGGCAGGCACGGCATCGGGCAGCTTCAGGATGTCCCACACCCGCCGCGTGGCCAAATTGTAGTCAAGGGCAAGATTGTTGATGGCGAGGTTGGACGACATCCGCCCTTCGCGGGTGTAGTGGTCGAAGTCGCGGCGTATGGCGCGGTTACGGATGGCCAACATCACGTCGTAGCACTTCGGAATTTGAATTTTATATTGTCCGGCATAGGCCGTTTCTATCTTAGCCGCCGCGGCCTCGCCGACATATTCTGACAGCACGGCATGCAGGACTTTACCCTGCTTGGTTTTGTTCTGACCGACCGGCATCACCGTACCGCCCAAGTGTTTGACCAACACAAAGGCCGCTCCAAAACCCGCCACCGTAATCAGTGCCGTTACCGATGCGGGCAGCAGGTGGGCAAAATCCCTAAAATCCTGTTCGCTCAAACGTTCGTAAGCCATTTATTCCTCCGTCTTCTTCTTTTTACGGTTGGCGGCAATCTGCAAAGCCGCCACCAGCTTGTGCAACTGATCATTGTCCAGATACTCAACTTTTTCACGGCCGAACATCCGGCGCGCCATCGCATGCGCGTAGTTCCAGTGATAGCCGCCGTCGGCGAGCAGGGCTTCCACCTTGTCCATCATCGCAGCCGCCGTCGTGCGGCGCAGGTGCGGCCTGCCGTGCTTCTCCCGTGCCGCAGACGTAGACGGCTGGAAGCCGAAGCGGCGCATTTCGGCATCCACACGCTCCAGCTCGCCGATATCCATCACCGCGCACGAGTTTTTACCCGTGATGCGCAGCAGCATGGCGCGGTAGGCCTCTTCGGCCATTCCCAGCTCCTTTTGTGCAATCTTGATTTTGGCGATCAGTCCGTTGCGGCTTTTCATGGTTAAATACCATACCTAGTAAAATAAATGCAATTATACAGTAATTTAATACCATATATAGTATTTATCTGATTATTGGCAAATAAAAAAAAGGCCGTCTGAAACAGCGTTTGAACTGTTTTCAGACGGCCTCCTTTATTGTCGTGCGCTACTGCCCGGGCTGCGGGGCGGGATACAGTTTCTGCGTGAACGGACTATACAGCGTTGCCTGATTCAAATCTTTCAGGGCATCCACCGTCAGGCGCAACAATTCGGCGTTGCTGTCTTCAACGGCTTCCAGCAGGCCGGCCAAAGAATCTGCGGCGGCAAGGGCGCCAATCAGGCGGTAGTAACGGTCTTCATCGATAATGTAGCAGGCATTTTTGATGACGGCGTTTTCCATGGTTCAACCCTCCAAGCCTAAAGATTGCTGCTTGCCGGCCAATGCGGCCGCACGGCCTATATTCGGGTTTGGCACATACTCCAAAAAGCCCAAATCGTTGAGTTTCTTCAGGCGGTAGGACACCGCGCCCGGGTTGAGGTCGAGCAGCTTGCCGATTTCCGACAGGTTCAAGCCCATGTTGCGGTAGCGCAGCAGGCACAGCATTTCGGGTGCGGCCTGAAAATACGCATCTTCCAGCGCATCAATCCTCCACAACACGGCATCGGGCAGGGCTTTGGCCTGCTTCTCCATTTCGATGAAGTAGCGGCGGGCTTCGCGGCCTTTTTCGTTGCGCTCCACCATGCACAGCTCTTTGGCCATATCGAGGGATAACAGGTAGCTTTTGCTTTCGGTTTGCCAAAATCCGCGATTGCTCAAATTTGAGATTTCGCAAAAATCAATACCTTGCATGAAACCATAATCAGAAATTCGACGTTTAATCCAATCTCTAAATTTTGTTTCCACTCCTAAAAAATCATGTAAATCTTGAGCATTTACGAGCGATTGAGTTTGATTGTCGAGCTGACCGGAAACGGTCGGGATAAGTTGAGTCATTTGTTAGTCCTTTTTGAGAGGAGAGTTGAGAGATACCCGAAACGGGCGGCCAAGTGCTCAAAACCGTACTAACAAACGGCGGAGTTATTCCCTGCGGGGCAGGTCTTGTATTCCTCGCACACTCGGCCATAAGGCTGAGATTCAGCGCGGCCCGTGAAAGGCCGTCTGAAAAGGACAGGCGCAAAAAAAGCGCGCTGTCGGGGCGTGATTTCCGTGTTAGTAATCAAGGTGTTTTGAGCACCTGAAATTACTTTACGGCAAACGCAGAATCATTGCAACTGTTTTTTCACCGCCCGTTGCGGATGCCGCGCCAAATCCACCAGACAAGAAGCGGAAGCAGCAGCATGATGGCGAAAAATACGAATCTGAACCGGTCTGCGGTTGACAAGCTCTTAAAAACAGCGAGCAGTATCAATACCGAAAAACCGATGGCTATCTGTTTGATATACGGGAAAGCGAGTATTTTTCTTTCTATCCCCGCTGCTTTTTGTACTATGCCGACAGGCCGGCTTGTTGCAGGCTGTTTCTCCGACTGCGCCGCATATGCGGCAGGATCGGCGAAAAAATCCGTTTTATATTTGATACTTCTGTCCCAGTCGGCAGAGACCCAAGCCGAATCGCCCGGGAAAAACGGCGGCAGCGATTTCAGCCCGCCTTGGCCGTCTTCGGCGGTGTGGTAGCCGCCCATCATCAGGTAGGCCATTTCCCTGTCGTCTTTGCTTTGTTCGGAAATGCTGTATCTGAACACAAGACCGCTTGCAGCACTTTGTTTGGTTTGGCGGATGCTGCTTGCCCTCGCCAAAACGTCGCGGACAAGGGCTTCGCACTTCGCCCTGAATTCCGCCGCGTGGTAGGCTTCTTCGCGCTCTTGCAGGGCAGCCTCCACATCCGCTTCAAAATCCTGCAAATCCGCTTCGGCGCAGACCTTTTCAATGATTTCCGCCTTGCGGGCGGGCAGCTTGGCTATGCCTTTCTGCTTCGCCAGCCTTTTGATTTCGGGAACGGTCAGCGTTTCTAAAAATTCTTTCAGGGTTTCCGGCTCTTGCGGTTTTTTGTCTAAAAACCAGTATGCAGACGGCCGAATGTCATATTTCTCACAGAAAGCAACGCATTTATCAAAATCCCCCCATTCGAAATCCCGATAATCCAGCAGCTGCGCCAGCCCTTTTGCAGCAGAATATGAATCTTCTATATTGCACAGCAGCTGATGTACCGCGCCTGTTTTAAACAGAACGGGATTCAGGCTGTATTCGTCCACCAGTTCGCTGACGGCCTGCCTGCGGCAGTTATCCTCATTCATTATCATCACCCTTTGTTAAAAAGGGTTAATGCTATTATAGAAACGAGGCAAACGGAAGCGGGCTTCGGGTGAAACCCGCTTGGATTTGCCGTTTCAGACGGCCTCAACCGAGGCCGCCGGTGATTTAGGCCAATTCCTGCTCGGTCGGCTCGATGACGAAGTCTTCCAGCCCGCTGACGATTTTCAGGCCGGGGACTTGGCCGTCGGCAAACCGCTCTTTCTGATTGAGGACGGCATCCTTGTCGATTTCCTCCTTGGTGCGGATAAATTCCGCAAAGGCGGTTTTTTCCTTCATCCATGCCAAGACTGCGGCCACGCCGGTTACCTTCACGCTGGGCGGGCGGATGCGCCATTTGACCAGGCCGGTGGTAAAGTCCACTGTTTTGGTTTTGCCGTTTTCGGTCAGCTCGTCCTTATGCGCCTCACAGTAGGCCGATACGCCTGCCGTCAGGCCTTCGATTTCGGCCTTCAAAGGCGCGGCAAGGGAGGCATATTCCTCTTCAATTGCGGCCTTTTTGTCGCCCGCCTCGGCCTCAAGCCGTTTCACTTCGCGGGCGAGGTCGCCGATGCGGCGGATGTGGGCGGTTACTTCGCCCTTGTCCTGTGCCGCTTCAATCGCGGCCTGTTTGATACGTTGTTTCGCCATTTTGCTTTTCCTTTTTACTAGTTGATGATTAAGGGTTTTCCAGTTTGACCCTGATTGATTCGGCATCTCCTGCCGTATGGCCGTTTTCTTCGCACCACATGGCAAATAACAACCAGTAGTAGCCGACAAATTCAGCCAGTATTGCTTCTTCGGTTGCTGACAATTTCATTTTTCACTTCCTTTCCGGTTTAAAGTCTGTCTGACTTTGGCCAACTCTTCCCGTCCTTTTGCCCGGTCGGGTTGCGGTTTCGCCAACATCGAACGAGGTATCAGGCGCGGCGGCAGGGCGCGGATCAGCTCGATGACGTTCGGCCATTCCTGCGTATCCTGTAAGGCCTTAAAGGCCGTCTGAATCCGCATCCTGTCCGTTTCCGCAATCAGCTTCACTTCTCCGCGTGCAACCGCGTGCTCCATCAACCTCTGCTCCCACAACGCGGCCAAAACAGGCAAATCCTGCGCCGCAGGACGGCCTTTGAGGTTCTGTGCGGCCAGCAGGGAAAAACCTGCCGCAATTTCCTGTTTCAGCCAGTCTTCGCCCGCCCACTGCGTCAGCGCGTGCACACCCTGCCGCAGCTTGGTATTGACTGCCGCCGCATCCGCAGGCATCGGACAGGCAGGCACTGCCGCAGCGGCCGACGGCTGCCATTTGCTGACGATTTCGTACAGGTATCCATGCGATTTGAGCGGCGTTTTCAGACGGCCTGCATCGCGCGCGGCCAGCGTTTCGGTAAAGCCATGTATCCATGCCGCCGCAGGAGCGGGGTAGGACACGCCGTCGCGTTCGACGGTTGCAGCCTTAATCGACGGCATCAACTCGTTCAACAGCTTCGCCGTCCGCGACCAAGAGAGCTGAGACTTGGCAGGGCGGAACAGGCCGATATAGCGGATGGCCGCCTTGCCCAACTCAGCATCCATATCCAATACGGCCTTGAGCACCGCCGATGCGTCGGCATCGTTGATTAAGGTATCCAGGCTGTGCACCGCGCCGCAGTTAGGGCATTTGATGTTCATGACTCGCTCTCCCATAATGTTCGCCGTTCAACCGTCTTAACGGTTTTGACGACTTTCCGTTCCCATATTCCGCAGTGGCGGCATTTGCGTGATTGCTTATTGGCATAGACCCATTTGTGATGCCATTTAGTTAATGCACACCCTCCGACACGTTCGTATTCATGCCATTTGACTTCGGCGACAACATCCGTTTCAGGGGTTTTCACAAAACAAAATGTCTTAACTTTTTCGGAGCCGTAATAAATCCTGCTGCCAATAAAGTCTCCAAGACCATCTTCAATAAACCAGCCGATATACCAGCCGAACCCATCTTTAAACTTAACAATTCGCGGATAAGCTCCTGAAGCTTCGATCAGTTTGGCTTTTTTCTTCAAAAATCGGAAAATATAGCCAATGTATTTAGGGTCTTTTTTAGGGTTGTATTGCTCAATGTCCATCACGCTTCCTCCCATAAAGTTATCGCCCGAGCCAAAGTTTCCGCCTCGGCAGTCTTCCACATCCCGTCCGGCGACCGCGCAGCAATCACAAATCCCTCGCCGTCCTTCTTCATCAACATCAGCTCGCCACGGTCTTCGAGCCATTCTGCAATTTCTTTTGCATTCATTTTTAAATTCCTTTTAAATCAATACCTTATATTTTCAATAAGGCAAAAAAATATAGAGCAACATCAACGGCTTACCGTTTTAATTGTCGTCATACCCGTCATGGCATTTGCCTATCATGTGCAATACGACGATTCGGGCCAGCATCTCTAGCCAAATCCCCAGCACCACCAACACAGCCAATCCACCAACAAACCAAATCATTTTTTCTCCTCCTTCTTCT
>ERZ772956.2739-NODE-2739-length-10933-cov-3.733499_pt1 | contig 10933 bp, 9 predicted proteins | sample MGYA00580683_ERZ772956 | MGnify/ENA primary metagenome ERZ772956 (study PRJEB29015, sample SAMEA2738077) | human oral metagenome | biome: human oral; feature: human-associated habitat; material: saliva | place: China | collected 2212 ...
TCTTCAAGTCCCCAGAAGCATCCACCTGCTAAATAAATCTCTGCCATAAAAGCCTCCCTAGGCTGAATTGCTGTTATAAAAGTTTAAAGTGACTTCGCTTTACTTCAAAGACACCTTCTTTGCTTAAAGAAGATATTACTGCGCTTAGAGCGCTTCTATCTACACCAAGATAGTCCGCAAGTTGCTGTCGGTTGAAGGGGATATCAAACTCCTCAGAACCTGCAGCTTGAGAGCGCGTATGCAAGTACGCTATCAGTTTGCCACGAATGCTTTTTGGTGCGGCATCTTGAATGCGTCGACTCAGCATAATGTTCTTTTGAGCAATTGAAGCCATAAGATTTCTGATGATAATATCCACGCCACCACAGATGTCGCACGTTCTGGCAGTAATTTGACGCACGTCCAGCAGCAGAATTTCCGATTTCTCGGTAGCAACGACCGAGGTCAAAAGCGGCACGTTTCCAAGGGCCGCATACGCCTCTCCAAAGGTGTCTCCGGTATGGAAAGCTCCCATCACAGAGATATTGCCCTGAGCGTCAGATCCCTCAACGTGGATAGCGCCAGAGATAACAATGCCAAATTGATGCGCCTTGTCGCCAGCGCACAAAATGATCTCTCCAGGCTCATAGGTGCGTACGACAGCACGTAAATGCTTTAAAAGTGCCTCTAATAGCTCTGGTTTTACTCCTTTAAACACAATTGTGTTAAGCAAAAATGAGGGCTTGATGTCTTGTACGTTCATATGCTCTCCAAAAAATTTCTGGACAGAAATCGTTTTGTTGTAATTACAACATACCTTATTCCACATTCCTGTAATCATGAAACCCAGAAGAGCAAATCTCTTCTCGCTATATGGTTTTATGGAGAGGAAAAATAGTGGATAACAAGATGTTCTGTTTCCAGTGCGAGCAGACGGCTGCTTGTACTGCATGTACTGGCGCTGCTGGCGTTTGTGGCAAGCCTTTTGACGTCGCATTTGCTCAGGACGAACTCACCGGCGCTCTGGTTGGCCTTTCTCGCACCGAGCTTACTGCTGGCAAGCGTTCTAACCGTGCAGACCAGCTGATTGTTGACGGTCTGTTCACCTGCATCACTAACGTCAACTTTGACAAGGATGCTGTTGACGCAATTACTGCTCAGGTTCGTGACGAGAAGAACCGTCTAGCCGCAGAGGCTGGCGTGGAGCCTGTTGAGGATCTTCCTCTTGGCGGCGTTTGGTCCGACAACGAGGACATTAGGTCCCTCAAGTCCCTCATTCTCTTTGGTATTCGTGGTATGGCTGCTTATGCTTATCACGCTCGCGTTCTTGGCAAGACTGATGACGCAGTTGACGCTTTCTTTGTAAAGGCACTTGCTGCTCTTGCTACCGAGTCTTCCGTTGACGTTTTGCTGCCTCTTACCCTTGAGGTAGGCGAGGTCAACCTCAAGTGCATGGCTCTTCTCGACAGCGCAAATACCGGCGCTTATGGCACCCCAGTTCCAACTGAGGTTCCTCTGACTATTGAGCCTGGTCCTTTCATTGTTGTTTCCGGCCACGACCTTCTTGACCTCAAGATGATTCTTGAGCAGACCGAGGGCACTGGCGTCAACGTATACACTCACGGCGAGATGCTCCCAGCTCACGGTTATCCAGAGCTCAAGAAGTATCCACAGCTCAAGGGCAACTTTGGTACCGCATGGCAGAACCAGCAGAAGGAGTTCAAGGACATTCCAGCTCCTGTTGTCTTTACCACTAACTGCCTCATGCCACCTCGTCCTAGTTACAAAGACCGCGTCTACACTACTGAGCTTGTTGCATTCCCAGAGCTCGTTCACATTGACGAGGACGCTAACGGTAAGAAGGACTTCAGCGCTGTTATCAAGCAGGCTCAGGAGCTTGGTGGATACGCTGAGGCTCAGGAGCTCACCGGCATCAACGGTGGCCACAAGGTAACCACCGGCTTTAGCCACGGTGCTGTTCTTGGCATTGCCGATAAGATCATCGATGCTGTTAAGCAGGGCGCTATCAAGCACTTCTTTGTTGTTGGCGGCTGCGACGGCGCTCGCCCTGGTCGTAACTACTACACCGAGCTTGTTGAGCAGACTCCTGCAGACTCCGTTGTTCTCACCGTTGCTTGCGGCAAGTTCCGCTTCAACGACCTTGACCTGGGCACCATTGGTGGCATTCCTCGTATTCTTGACGTTGGTCAGTGCAACGACGCTTACGGCGCTGTTCAGATTGCAACTGCTCTTGCAAATGCATTTGACTGCGGCGTTAACGACCTGCCACTGAGCTTTGTCCTGTCTTGGTACGAGCAGAAGGCAGTATGCGTCCTTCTGACCCTGCTTCACCTTGGCATCAAGAACATCAAGCTTGGACCAACCCTCCCTGCATTTGTCAGCCCTAACGTCCTTAACATTCTTGTTGAGAACTACGGTATTGGCCCAATCGGCGACGCTTCCGAGGATCTTGCTCAGATGCTTGCCTAATTGGCGAGAAACCCCTCTAGTCCTTTCCTTGAAACGCCTCCTAGCTATGCGCTGGGAGGCGTTTTTTAATGTGAAAAATATTGGAAAGTCAAATCGGTATGGCTATTTCTGAAGGGTAATAGCACAATATTTTTATGTTGATTGGGGGAGTATGAATAACTCAAATATTGATTACGATAACTCTGATGAGCGATCTATTATTGAATATGCCTCTAAGCTTGTTGGACACTCTCTTCGTGAAGTTACCGACGTTAACTCTCTTGCAGATCATAAAAAGCGTCGTGGTGCTTTTGGCAACGCAGTCGAAGAACTGTACTTTAAGTATCCAATCAACAGTGATTCAAATCCTGATTTCGCCGAAGTGGGACTTGAATTAAAAACAACCCCCATGAAAGAGAATAAAAAAGGTGATTTAGTAGCTAAAGAACGCCTTGTCATCACCATGATTGACTACAACAAAGTAGTTAATGAGACATTTGAAGATAGTCATTTTCTAGGGAAGTCATCAAATATTTTATTGATGGCATACAAATATGAAAAAGGCACCAACCCTATTGATTACAAGGTAATTTTGGCAAACAAATGGAATATTCCTATTGAGGATTATGCTCAAATTAAACAAGACTGGGAAACAGTTGTTACCAAGATTCAGTCTGGTCATGCTGAGGATATTTCTGGCTCAGATACTCTATATCTAGAAGCGTGTACTAAAGCTGCAAATAGCTCAATTAGAACAACACAGCCTTATTCAGATGTTCCAGCTAAGCCTCGTGCCTGGGCATTTAAAGCATCTTATATGACTACCATAGAAAAACAGATGCTAGGTAAAGGAGTATCTCAGATTAAAAGAAATGAATCTGAGAAGAAGCTTTCGCTTATTGATCTTTTATATAAAAGATTTAAACCATATTTTGGAAAAACGGAAGATCAACTTGCAGCTGAATTCAATATAAGTAAATCAAAAGATAAATGTGCGCGTATCACTAAACATATTCTAGGTATTGCTGAAGACCAGAAAATTGAAGAGTTCGAAAAGGCTGGTATTAAGCCTAAAACGATGAGACTTAAATCAAATGGAGTACCAAAAGAATCTGTAAGCTTTAAAGTCTTTGATTATTTTAAAGTTGCTGAGGAACCATTTGAAGAATCTGATTTATATCACGACCTTTTATGTAAATATTTATTTGTAATTTATAGAGAAAACTCAGCGGGTAATTTTGTTCTCTCAAATATTTTGCTCTGGCAAATGCCTGACTCTGATTTACTATTTGCGGAACAATGCTACCTTCAGATGCAAAAGAATATTAAAGCTGGACGAGCTGATATAAGTGTCAAGGCGTCTGAAAATAAATGTTGTCATGTAAGACCTCATGCCAGAAACAAGCTTGATACAAAACCTCAACCATATGGAAAACCTGAGGTTAAAAAGTGTTTTTGGTTGAATAGCTCTTATCTTGCAGAAGAAATATCTGAAGGGTTATCCCTTAAAGATTAAGTTAATCTTCTTAGTTATCTTAATTAGACTGACTTTTTGTCCGGTTGATCGGTTAGTATAGTAAACACAAAATTGGTCCACAGCAGCGATAGGAGAAACGTGGCCAAAGCAATTACTGTAGCCGAACTCTTTGCGGGAGTCGGTGGATTTAGACTTGGCTTAGAGGGCTATAAAGACCCTTCTAATAAAGTTAATAACTTGCCAAAAGCAGGAGCTTTTAAAACTATATGGGCAAATCAGTGGGAGCCACCAGGATCTCCTACAAGGCAGTTTGCTGCAAATTGTTATAGAGCTCATTTTGGTAATGACTCAGTTGTAAATGAGGACATTAATAAAGTTCTTAATGAGTATGAGCAGGGTCTACGCGATATTCCTTCGGTCGATATGGTCGTGGGTGGGTTTCCTTGTCAGGATTATTCAGTTGCTAAACCTTTATCTCAGTCGGGAGGTATTGAAGGAAAAAAGGGTGTTCTATGGTGGGACATTTACAAATTCCTAAAAATTCAATTAGATAAGTCTCCTGAGAATGCGGAATGGTGTCTTTTAGAGAACGTTGACCGTCTTCTTAAAAGTCCTGCATCTCAGCGTGGTAGAGATTTTGCAATTATTCTTAGCTGTCTTGCTAGCCTTGGATATTGTGTTGAATGGCGTGTGGTAAATAGTGCGGCATACGGGTTTTCACAAAGAAGAAAGCGTGTTTATATTCTCGCACGTAGAAATGCTAACTGGGAGCTTTCAGAACGCTTAACTTCAGGAATTATGTCCCGAGCATTTCCTTTTAATCCTGTGGGCAATATCTCTTATGTTGATATTCCAAAAGATCCGTTTGTTGCAACAAAGGACTTTAATTCTGAGAGGTCTAAAACATCTCCGTTTTTAGATGCTGGCGTAATGGTAGATAACCGCGTTATTACCTGTAAAGTTGAAGAGGTTTATAAAGGTCAATTTAAAACACTGGGAGATGTTCTTTCCCCAGAGATTGAAGTCCCAGAGAACTACTTTGTCGATAGTTCACAACTTTATCGTTGGGAATATCTCAAAGGATCAAAACGCGAAGAACGCACCAATAAGCATACAGGTCAATCGTACTTCTATTCAGAAGGTTCAATGGCATTCCCAGATCTTCTCACTAACCCATCAAGAACAATTCTTACAGGAGAGGGAGGAGCAAGCCCTTCTCGCTTTAAACACATCATTAAAGTAGGCGAGAGGTATCGCAGACTTGTTCCAGATGAGCTTGATCAGCTACAGGGTTTTCCTAAAGGCTGGACTAATACGGGAATGAGTGACAATAATCGTGCGTTCTGTATGGGAAATGCGCTTGTTGTAGGTGTGGTAAATCGCATCGGCAAAGAAATCTACAAAGAATTGTAAGGTCAAGGCGTCTATCAGGATTTGATAGACGCCTTTCTTATAACCAAATTGCTTCACGAACTCCAAATATTCGATTTATTAAAGAACGTTCAAGAATGACGCTCTTCTCGATAACAGAATGTGGCATAATGCCACTGTCAAAGTAACAATTAATGTTAGTCATTAGTAGCATTTAACAGAGGGGTTTCTATGGCTAAAGTTGCAGTTATCGGTTGTACCCACGCAGGCGTTTTTGCCACTTCTTCAATCCTGGGTGCACACCCAGATTGGGAGGTCCACGTCTTTGAGCGCAATGACACGGTTTCCTTCCTGTCTTGCGGTATTGCTCTTTGGGTAGGTGACCATGTAAGCGATCCTAACAAGATGTTCTACAGCTCTCCAGAAGCCCTTGCAGAGGCTGGCGCTCACGTTCATATGACCACCAACGTCACTTCTGCAGACGTTAAGACCAAGCACGTTGCATGGGAAGACCTTAAGACCGGAGATACTTTTGAGGACGACTTTGATTACCTCGTAGTCACCACCGGCTCTAAGCCAATCGTTCCACCACTGCCTGGTATTGACGGACCTCACGTTCTTCAGTGCAAGAACTGGGCTGACGGACGCCGCATTCACGACACCATGGCAACTTCCAAGTCCGCAATTGTCATCGGCGCTGGCTACATTGGCGCTGAGCTTGCAGAGCAGCTCTCCGAGCGTCAGAAGGACGTCACTCTCATTGATATGCTTCCTCGCGTTCTTGCAAAGAACTTTGATAAGGCAATTACTGATCAGGTTGAGGCTGCTTACAAAGAGCACGGTGTCACGCTTGCACTTGGCGAGAAGGTCATGAGCTTTGAGGACAACGGCGATTCCGTCACCGTTGTTACCGATAAGGGCTCCTACACTGCAGATTACGCAATTCTGGGCATTGGCTTCCTACCTCGTACTGATCTCTTTGACGGCCAGCTTGATATGCTTCCTAACGGCGCCATCAAGGTTGATGAGTACATGCGCACCAGTGAGCCTGGCGTTTTTGCAGCTGGTGATTCCGCTTCCATTATCTTCAACGTCACTGGCAAAGAGGACTACATTCCTCTGGCAACCAATGCTGTCCGCCAAGGTCTGCACGTTGGTCCTAACATGCTTGAGCCAACTGCTGCTTACGCAGGTACTCAGGCTTCCAGTGCAGTTCAGCTCTACAACTACTCCATGGCTGCAGCAGGTCTCACCGTTGAGGGCGGCAAGGTTCGTGGCTATGAGTACGATTCTGTCTCCATCACCGAGAACTATCGTCCTGAGTTTATGCTGACCACCGAGCCAGTTACCGCAACGCTGGTCTGGGATCCAGAGACTCGCCTTATCAAGGGCGCACAGTTCTTCTCGACACATGACGATGTTGCTCAGGCAGCAAACGTTGTGTCCGTTGCTATTGCTGCTGGTATGACCATCGACAACCTTGCAGCTGTTGACCTTCTGTTCCAGCCAAACTTTACCAACCCAGTCAACTACATTGGCTCTGTTGCTATGGCTGCCTGTGCAAAGGCCAAGTAAGCTCCGCACATAACACGTAATAAAAGAGAAGGAAGCTGGTATTTCTGCCAGCTTCCTTCTTTGCTATCGAGCCCGAGTCTAGCTCGATTGATGTCTGTTTTTTTGTTTGCTCCGGTCTGAGCCTGCATTGCCTTGATACGGAGTCTATCTTGGCTTTTTGCTCACTACGGCAATGTAGTTGAGGTCATCAGCATGATCATTAAAGAACGTAAACATACTGGTGAACATCTTGGTATTCTCTGGCTTGAGACCGTTTCTAATAACCCTCAGAGCACCGTCAGCGCCTTCGTCCGCAATAAGTCCAGCCGGATTCATAAGCGTCATCTTGCCGTTCTTTGTTTCTGGGCAGAAACCTGCTGACTCAAAGAGCTTCTTCCAACCTGCAAGGGTTAAAGGCTTTACGTTGACGTTGATAGTTCTTGAGAGCTCGTGGACCAGCTCATCGTCTTCTTTGAGCAGGAGGACGTCGTGGGTAAGGAGCACACCGCCTGGCTTGAGTACTCGTGCATACTCTTTAACCGCAGACGCTTTCTGCTGGTCAGAGAGCATAGTGAGCATAGCCTCGTTAATAACAACATCAAAGCTGTTATCAGGGTAGGAGAGGTCTGTAGCGTCTCCATGTTCCACCGTCACGTACTTCTCAATGTTGTTTCTCGCGATATTTTCTTTTGTCTTAGGAAGCACATCTTCGTTGAGATCAATTGCGGTTACGTGACAGTGGAAACGTTTTACCAACTCAACCGTAGTGGTTCCAATATTGCAAGCTACCTCAAGAATTTGAGTTTCTGGCGTAATCTCTACTGAGTTAAGCAGCCAATTGGTTGCCTCAATACCTCCAGGGCGCAGTCTTGTCTTACCCATACGTAGTAAAAACTCGTGACCAGCTTCCATACTAAGACCCCCTTCATGCTATGAAAGAATAAAGTTAGCTTAATCTAACTGATATAAGTTAAGCACATCGCTACCTGCGAAAAAAGCCAAATTAATTGCTATTTTTGGAGCAATTTCAAAGGTATGAAGTTATAAAAACTATCACGTAGGAACGCGATATACTTTAGTTACTGATTCAAAATCTACAGGAGTCAAAACATGAGCAAGGCTACAACAAAGATGGCCATCGCGTTTGCCTTTAAAGAACTGCTGCTAGAGAAGCCGCTTAATAAGATTACGGTTAATGACATTGCCGAGAAGTGCGAGATGAACCGTCAAACGTTCTACTACCATTTCCACGACACGCTTGAGCTTACCGAATGGATTTGCGAACAAGATGCAGAGCGCGCACTCAAAGAAAATAAAACGTACGATACCTGGCAAGAGGGGTTTCTCGCCATCTTTGACATGATCAAAAAGGACAAAGCCTTTATCGTCAATATCTATCACAATGTGCCTCAAGACTATTTATACAAATATTTGTATAAGGTTACCTATCAGCTTCTCTACGATGTGCTTGAGGAAAAAGCTGAAGGAATGGTTGTTAGGGAAGAGGATAAGGTTTTTATCGCAAATTTTTATAAGTATGGTTTTGTGGGATTAGTGCTTGAGTGGATTGATGGGGGAATGACAGAAGATCCTAAAATCATTGTTGATAGGCTCAATTCTCTTATTCATGGGTCGTTTAATCACGCACTGACCAATGCTAAAAGAAACAAATAGCAATACGACAAAATAGTCTCTTTGTCGTGATTTTAAGCAATGTAAGCGGACTGTCACTTTATCGGACAACCCGCTCTTTTTGTGCATTTTCTTTAGCAGTTTATAAGTTTATAGTGGACGCAAGGTAAGGGCGACTTACTAATTTCCGCAGGTAATTGATGCGGAATACTAAGGAGGAAGTTATGTATTACTCTGCTGGAACGTATGAATCGTTCGCTAAGCCAGAAAAGCCCAAAGATGCCGACAAAAAATCAGCCTATATCATTGGAACAGGACTTGCAGGTCTAGCTGCTGCGTTTTATCTTGTCCGCGATGGCCAGGTAAAGGGTACAAGAATTCACCTGCTCGAGAAGCTTGAGCTTGCAGGCGGAAGCTGCGACGGCCGCAAAGATGTAAGCAAGGGTTTCTACATGCGCGGTGGCCGCGAGATGGACAACCACTTTGAGTGCATGTGGGATATGTTCAGAGACGTTCCATCCATTGAAACACCTGGCGTCTCGGTACTTGATGAGTACTACTGGCTCAACAAGCACGATCCTAACTACTCGCTCTGTAGAGCTTCTGAGAAGTGCGGCAAAGATGCCCACACAGATAAGAAGTTCAAGCTTGATAAAGAGTCTTCACTTGCGCTTGCCAAGCTATTTATGACTCCTGAGAAGGACCTTGAGGGCAAGAAGATTAGCGACGTGCTACCTGATTCTTTCTGGAACACTAACTTCTGGCTTTATTGGCAGACCATGTTTGCGTTCCAAAGATGGTCCTCTGCTCTTGAGATGAAGCGCTATCTGTGCAGATTCTGTCACCATATTGACGGTCTGCCTGACTTTACTGCGCTGCGTTTTACCAAGTACAACCAGTATGAGAGTATGATTTTGCCGCTGGTTAGGTATCTTGAGAATCACGGCGTAAGCGTTGACTATGGTATGGATGTCAAGAACGTCATTATCAACGACACCAATGGTAAAAAGGTAGCTACTCAAATTGTTTACGAGAAGAACGGCTCACAGCAAACCATTGATTTAACCGAAGACGATTTGGTGTTTATCACCAATGGCTGCTGCACCGATACCTCTTGCTATGGTGATCAAAATACTGCTCCTGACATCAGTAACGTCAGAAATGGCGTAGGAGAGTCCTGGGATCTGTGGAAGAACATTGCAGCTCAGGCCAAGCATGGTGAGTACGGCAATCCCGATAATTTCTGTAGTGACTTTGAGGCAACCAACTGGATGAGCGCTACCATCCAGACAAAAGACGAAGAGATTATCAAGAAGATTATTGGCGTCTGCAAGAGAGATCCAAGAGAAGGTAAGGTCACAACCGGCGGTATTGTAACCGTCAAAGATAGTACCGATAACTGGTACCTCTCGTGGACCATCAACCGTCAGCCACAGTTCAGAGCACAGGACAAGGACACCGTACTTATCTGGGTCTATGCATTGAGCACTAACAAGCCTGGTAACTTTGTTAAGAAGGCTATGCGTAACTGCACCGGCGAGGAAGTGTGCCAGGAGTGGCTCTATCACATTGGCGTTCCAACCAAGAAGATTGAGGACTGGGCTAAGAACCGCTGCAACACCACTACGTGCTTTATGCCTTACATCAATGCATTCTTCCAGCCAAGAAAGGCTGAGGACAGGCCTCTGGTTGTTCCTGAGGGTTCCGTTAACTTTGCCTTTATTGGACAGTTTGCCGAGACTCCTCGCGACACCATCTTTACTACGGAATACTCAATCCGTACTGGTATGGAGTCTGTCTACACGTTGATGGATGTTGATAGAGGCGTACCAGAGGTTTGGGGTTCTCAGTACGACATCAGAGAGCTTCTAAGGGCAACCTACTATGCTCTGGACAAGAAAACGCTTGATAAGGCACCACTCTCGTTCAAGGAGAAGATGCTCTTAAAGGTAGCTCTCAAGGCTGTCAAGGGCACTGATATTGAGCTGCTGCTAAGGAACAGCGGTCTGATCAAGTAGAAGTGCGGAGAAAACCGCAGAGTCAAAACGATTGGCAACACGCGATTAAACACGTGTGAGTAACATAAAAGTGGCTGCATTTGACGTGTCATCTGCAGCCACTTTTTTACGATTCAGACATAACACTTAGAAATAAGACTATGTGTACTAGGTTGCATGCTCTGTAGACCTGTATCAATTAGCTAAAAATGTATGTGGCACAAACAGCGAGAAAACAAATTATAATTTGTAGCGACAAGAAAAATGTAATGGTTCTACATGCGACTTAAATCAAAATACAACACTATTTTGAGGAGATTATAAGATGAATGACTACTTAAAATTAAATCAAGATAGATGGAATAAGGTAAACAATGACTATACCGAACCACTAACGCATGAAGAATTAGAAGAAGCTAGAAACAATCCAATTTCTGTTGCCTTAACTGTTGGC
>ERZ772956.2740-NODE-2740-length-10930-cov-3.783724_pt1 | contig 10930 bp, 11 predicted proteins | sample MGYA00580683_ERZ772956 | MGnify/ENA primary metagenome ERZ772956 (study PRJEB29015, sample SAMEA2738077) | human oral metagenome | biome: human oral; feature: human-associated habitat; material: saliva | place: China | collected 2212 ...
TATTTAGACCTTTACAAATGATTAAAGTAAATTCAGATCTCCTGATTTGGCGATATAGAAAAAAATATAAGCACAAGATAGAGTGAATTTATTGTTCTCGCAATGCAGATAAGGAGCCTCTCATTAAGGAGGGAGTAAGAATCAAAACCCTTCTCTGAGCAAGAGGGAGAGATATTGAGATGAGGACTTGGTATACTGAAGAAGACCTGGAGGACGGATACCTTCCAGGACTTCATTCAACTTATGCTGCTTATGCCGGCCATGAAGATCCGAACTGGAATGATAAGGAGTTTATGGCTGAAGCTAAGGCTCACTATGAGGAGCGAGTAGAACAGGACTGATAGATTCAGTCTTTCTTATTCCTCTTCTTTTGTGCTTGATGATATAGAGATTCTGTGATTATACAAGATTTCCGCCTTCATAAAGCCTTAGAATTACTGGAGAAGAATGAGAAATACCTTCTTTATAACTGCCTTTATCTTTATTAATACAAACAGGGGATGAAAATATATCTGAAACGTATTTATGAGGAGAGAAGTCATGAAGATGGTTTTAGAGTGCTTGCAGACCGCCTTTGGCCTCGTGGTATTAAAAAAGAAAATCTTGGTTTGGATCTATGGGTAAAAGAGATTGCTCCTAGTACCGAGTTGCGCAAACGTTACCATCAAGATGGTAATTTTGAGGCTTTTAGCAAGGATTATATAGAAGAACTCAATCACAATAGTTCCTTCCCTGCTTTTTGCGAGATGCTGAAAGCTCATAAGGTAATTACTTTGCTTACCGCGAGTAAAAATATTGAAAAAAGTGCTTTACCTGTATTATCATCTCAGATAACCTAAAATTTATCTCTCTGGAAACATTCAGTTCTCGTCTATATTCAGAAATGTATACAGAATTTTTGCTTTCTCTATCTCAAAATTTTATACGAAAAAAACACCCTCTAGAGGGTGTTTTTTCTTATTCTGAATATTTTCAGCTACTAGCTGAAATACTTATTTCTCTACTAATCCCAGCTTTCCAGAGCTTTCCCCTTACGCTGACGGAAAGCTGAGTATCGGCAGTATACAGATCAACCTTAAATTTAGCTTAAAAGACCAAAAAAACAGTTCTCTACCTATTCTTGCTGGTATTACAAAAAGAGAAAAATCTGATTTCTTCTTGCTTTCTACTGATGAAATCCTAGTATACAAATAAGAACTTTACCTCATATCTATAAACGATGCAAGTAAAAGCCTTTTGAGCTCAAGCTCTTAATGAGCCTATGAAACCCTTGGAAATTACTCGTAGAGCACTCAGACCTCAGGATCTCGCGTTTGAAGTGCTCTACTGTGGAATCTGTCACTCTGATCTTCATACTATTAAAAATGATCGATGAAACGCAGTGTTCCCACTTGTCCCAGGACACGAAATTGTTGGGAGAGTGACCGCTATTTGAGATCAGGTTTCTGCTTTTAAGGTTGGGGACTTGGTTGGAGTTGGATGCATTGTAGAATCCTGTCAGCATTGCCAATATTGCGAAGAAGGGGAGGAGCAGTTTTGCGAAAAAGGTGTGACGTTTTCATTCAATAGCCCAGATAAAGTCTCTGGAGGGATGACCTATGGAGGCTTCTCCAAAACCTATGTCTGCGAAGAAAAATACGTGCTCCATATGCCACCTTTCCAGAATCTCGCAATGGCAGCTCCACTCCTATGTGCAGGGATTACCGTCTATTCTCCGCTCAAGCACCGGCAAATAGGACCAGGAAAAAAAGTCTGAATCCTTTGAATTGGTGGACTAGGCCATCTCGCTATCAAAATCGCAAAAGCTATGGGCGCAACCGTGACCGTCTTTACGACCTCTCTAGAAAAGCTTGCTGATGCCCAAAGACTCTGAGCAGATGCCGCAGTCTTAACCACTGATCATGCAGCCCTCAGATCTGCACCCAAGCAAGACTTTATCCTTGATACCATATCAGCACCCCACAATGTCAATCAATACCTTTCATTACTGACTCCAGATGGTTCGCTCGTGATGGTTGGATTGCCAGTCGAACACTTGAAGGTTTCAGTCTTTAACCTCGTGCATGGTCGCAGAAGCTTCGCTGGTTCAAATATCGGAGGCATTAGAGAGACGCAGGAGATGTTAGATTTCTGCTACCAGCACAATATTTTAGCAGAAGGGGAGGTCTTGCCAATTACTCAGGCGAATGAAGCTTTTGAGAGGCTAGAGAAGTGAGATATTCACTATCGCTTTGTCCTTGATATGCAGGAACTTTAAGTATTTTTAATAAAAGAAAAGTCTGATTTTCCTCGATGAAAGTCAGATTTTTTTGTAAATAAGCTTGTATTTTCAGCGTATTTTCATAGAATCATTCAGTGAAGTTTTTATTTTTTATCGTAGGAGAGATGATTCAGCTTTTTCTTTGTTCTTCATTTGCAGATGTAGCAAAATTTCTCCCAGACTGCGTAAAAAATCTGCAAGGTATGAAAGTTGCCTTTATCCCGACAGCAGCAGAGGTAGAGAAAGTGAAGTTTTATGTAAAAAAGGGGTGGGAAGCTCTAGAAGATCTAGGAATGCAAATAACAGAGCTTAATATCAGCACAACAGAAGCTCCTAAAATAAAGGAAATTATCGAAAACGCTGATTGTATCTACATCTCAGGAGGAAATACCTTTTATCTACTTCAAGAACTCAGAAAGACTGGTGTAGATGAACTAATTAAACAGCATATCCTTACGGGAAAACTTTATATTGGCGAGTCTGCTGGTGCAGTGATTACAGCGCCCAATATTGAGTATGTTTGTTTGATGGATGATCCAAATGAGGGAAAGGAACTGACAAATTTTAAAGCTCTGAATGTGGTGGATTTTTCAACAGTTCCTCACCTCTGATGCTTCCCATTCGCAAAAGCAACCAAAGAAGTTATCTCGCGTTACGAAGAATCTTTGACTCTTAAAGCGATTTCCAATACTCAAGCGTTACGAGTTGATGGAGAAGGCGTTAAGATCCTTGAATAAAAAAAGAAACCTGACCGCAAAAGTCAGGTTTTTTTAATGAAAGTTACCTAATTTGACTATAGAGAGTATCACCGACGGTCACTTTTTTATCTATCTTTTACTCAATATAATGCTCAAACTCTTCAAAAATCGTAAAAAGCTGAAAAAAATCCTTCTTCGAATTTTAGGATATTTACTACTTAATTTTGTACTAATAGTTGTATTTTTAACCATGTTTACAATCGAAGAATGAGGTCACGGTTGTATTGGTTCAGGTTTTTCTCTTTATCTCTGTGCAACTCGAAAGGTAATTGCTACAAATATACTTTGATATTTTAGCGGATTCCCCATAAATATTCTAGCAGTATTTATGGCATTTGGCTTTATTTTTATTTTCCTTACAGAGAATATATTTGGTCGGTCAGTAAGTAGTCTTGATGATGAAATATATCTTGTGTCTTTAGTGGGGGTATGATTTGTTCTCCTCATAACTGGAATCATTTTCTGAATAAGATACCTTCTAAGAAAGCGAAAACAAAAACAAAAAAAATCTGACTAAATCCGCTCAAAATCGCAGAATCAGCAAAATCCCTTGAAACAAAAAGGCTTTTCTATATAAATTATCTTAATTCAAAACAAGGAAAAATCAGCTTTTTTATTCCTTTCAAATCCCTTTTCTGATGCTTGAAAAACTCAATACGATCATCTTAAAATATGAACATCTCAGAGAACAATCTCTCCAACCTGAGATTTTTGAAGATATGGAAAAAGCCAAGAAGGTTAATAAGGAACTTTCAGCGATGGAAGAGACCTATAATCTCGCCTGCGCCTACAAAAAGGCTCTTGAAACTCAGACAAATGCTCAGGAAATGCTTGCTTCAGAAACTGATCCTGATATGGTAGAAATGGCACAAGAAGAGCTAGATACAGCCAAAGAGCAAATCGAAACTCTCGATCATAATCTTAAGATCGCACTTCTTCCAAAAGATCCAAACGATGAGAAAAATATTTTTCTAGAAATCAGACCTGCAGCCTGAGGAGATGAGGCTGGACTTTTCGCATCAGAATTGCTAAAAATGTATCTCAGCTATGCTCAGAGAAAAGGTCGAAAACCTGAAATCGTGGAGGAGCAACTTTCAGATATTGGAGGAGTAAAGTTTGTGATGGTCAAGATTGCTGGAAATAATGTGTATTCACTGATGAAATTTGAGTCTGGAGTGCACAGAGTTCAGAGAATCCCTGATACTGAGTCTAATGGTAGAGTTCATACTTCGACCGTTACCGTTGCGATTATGCCGGAGGCTGAGGATGTAGATATTCAGATCGATCCAAAAGATATTAGTATGGATACTTATGCGGCTTCTTCTTCTGGTGGACAAAATGCAAATAAAAACCAGACTGGAGTGAGACTTCATCATCTCCCAACTGGTCTCATTGTAAATATCTGAGATAGTAAATCACAAATGCAAAACAAGGAAAAGGCCTTTGCCGTACTTAAGTCCAGACTTTATCAAATTGAACTAGAAAAGAAACAAGCTGAGGAAAAGTCTCTTAGAGGAAACCAGATCGGAACTGGGGATAGATCAGAAAAGATCAGAACTTATAACTTCCCTCAGGATAGAGTGACTGACCATAGAATTCACGAATCTTGGTCAAATCTCCCAAATATTATGCTCGGAAATATTGATGATATTATCGGGAAGATGGTGCTTGAAAATCAGACGATGTTGCTCAATCAGCAAATGAATTCAGCTCAATAAAAAAATAATAGAAATCTGACCAAACTTATTTGTAAAAGGTCAGTTTTCTTTTCTCTTTAGTTAAATACAGTAATAACTACATGCATAGACCAATGATCGTGGCTCCTGGAGGATCCCACAATAAAGCAATTACTGCTGCAAGATTCGGAGCAGAGGAGGTATATATGGGGGTGCCCTTTACCTCACTTAGAATGAGATCAAACAAGCTCTGAGATTTCTCAAAACTCAAAAAAACCGTAGATGCAGTTCATGAACTCGGAAGTAAAGTCTTTTTGACGATGAATATTTTCCCAAGAAATGTAGATATCAAGATCTTTGAGGCGGTAGTAGAAAAGGTTTCTGATATGGGAGCTGATGCGATTATTTTCTCAGATCCAGGGACTTTCCATGTGCTCAAAAAATATATGCCAAATACCCACCTCCATCTTAGTACTCAGACAACAACAATGAACTATTCTGCTGTTCAGTTCTGGTATGATATGGGCGTTAAGAGAGTAGTCCTTGCTCGTGAACTTCATATTGATGAGATTAGAGAAATCAAAGAAAAAGTCCCAGGTGTTGAACTCGAAGTTTTCGTTCAAGGAGCGATGTGTATGACATATTCAGGAAGATGCTTGCTCGGAGACTATATGGGAGGAAGACCAGGAAATAAGGGAGAATGTAATCATGCTTGTAGATTCAACTACAATGTTTATCTAGAAGAACCGAGAAGACCTGGAAAATTTTTCCAACTTGAGCAGGGAGAGGATTGAGGAAGCTTCATTATGTCCTCAAAGGATCTCTCAGTGATCAATAGACTCGCTGAGGTGCTTCCTTATGTTGATGCACTTAAAATTGAATGAAGAAGCAAATCAGAATTTTATGTTTGATGAATGGTAAAAGCCTATAAACACGTGAGAGATGCAATCATTGATGGAACTCCAATTGATCCAGAGATCCAAAATCTTGTAAATGTGATTCCTCATAGAGAGTATTGGGATGGTTTCCTTTTCAATAAGCTTAAGGATTATCCGGATAGAGAGGAGGAACTTACAACGGATATTCCAGTAGAGATGAAGCCTGTATCTGAGCGATGAAATAATGAACCGACAGCAACAACAGAAAATACTGATCTTCCTCAGCTCGCCCAAGATGGCACAACTACCCAAGCTACTCCTTGACCATTATTTGCGAGAAACTATTATGGATTTGTATCAGAGGAAACTCTTGAATATAATGGAAAAAAATACTTCAAAACCTCTCCAAAAGAGACAATCAGACCAGGAATTCAGCTCCGTTATCTAACACCAGATAGTTATGGAAAGCTTACAATTACTGGTATCTTGAATGAAAAAGGTAGAGAATTAGAAAAAGCTGACTGTAATACGCCAAATGTATACATTACGACAGATTATCCTCTAGTCTGAGGAGAGATTCTTTATGTGAATCCATCAGAAGCGGTACAATAATCTCTTAATAAAAAAGAAATCTGATCTCAGTGATGAGTTCAGATTTTTTTGTCCTTCAATCAAATCAAGATCATTATGTTTATTTCTGGTAATATTCTCCTTCATTTCTATAAAGCTAAAAAAACAAGTAAAAAACTGGCTTTTCTCATACTTACTTTCTTTCTTATAATAAAACAATAAAAAAACTGACGATTTTTTTGCATTTTTTTTGTTTTTGTAGTATAATTGAGTATACAGTTTTATATGTATATGTTGTTAGACAATGAAAAAACAGATTTCTTTAGCAGCACTTGCAGTCATCGGATTGACTACATTCACCTATGCTGCTACACCATTGCTCAATCTTGATAAGGTATTCTCAGCTAATCCTGATAAGGATTTTGATTTCGGATATACTGAAAATCAAAATATCGCAGTTCAGGGATTCAAATCAGCACAAGAAGGAACAGAAAATACTAATAAAAACTTCGTGATCACTTCTCCTTTTCTAAAGGATGCGGTAGATTCTGATGCTGAGACATATACTGTCCTACTTGGAAAGAATATGATGAAGACCTATCTCACTGGAGATAGATCAGACCTCTCAGAAGTCAACTTCACTCCAAAGGATGAAGATAAAGCACTAGGACAGCTTACAATGAAGCTTGAAACTAAAGACCTTGAAAAGAATGCTTATTATCACGGAATTGTTGTTCCAGTAGATGATAATGTTCAAGAAGGTAGACCATCAAAGGAATTCTGTTTCAATATTGAAAAAGAAGCTTTCGCTGAGGGGCTTGCTTGTGAAACTTTTGGAGTATCAGCTGCTCAAGCTGTAGCAGAACCTGTTGATGCTGTAGATACTGCAAGTGAAACCGATGAAGAACATTCCGCAGCTGGAGCTGATATGAAGCTTGCAGATATCTCTCATACCATTGAAGGTAATAAGATTTATCTTTCTTGGACAGCACTTCCTCAGTCATCAAATGTAGAAATTAAACTCTTTAATAAGGAACTTAATGATTTCAGATCTCTAGGAACTGTGCCTATGACTCAGCAAAAGTTTGAGTATATCATGGAAGATCCTAATGCTACAGATCCATATATCTTTGCCTTTATCCCAAGAGATAGTAAAGGAAGAGAAATCAGATATCCAGTTAATGTTAGACATGAAACAGATGTAGTTCCAGATCTAAAGCCTGTAAAAGAGATCAAAGTTGGTCCTGTAGAAGATATGATGCTTATCCTTGGAGTAACACTCTTACTCTATGTTGGATATAGAGTATATGCTTCTAGAAAGGCTGAATAAAAAATTAACTTTCAATAGCTAAAAATCCCCAATGTTGGGGATTTTTTCTTATTTGAAATCTTGAATAGGTAAGAATCAGTTAAGGAATCAGATTTTTATCTTTGCAATAGAGATGGTTCTCTTTTCTCAAGTTTTTCTAGCTTACCTCCTCGCTCCAGCATATCAAAATCGCTTCCTCTCTCAAATCTCCTCAAAAGAAGCCTATCATTAGCATCTGGATAGTTTTTATTGAAACTTACATGATGTGTAGGACTATATTGGTGTGCTTCCATAAAGACTCTAAAACTTCTCTCTGGCTGGTGGGTAAAGTGAAGCTTTGCATAAGGCTCAAATTCTTCATCAAACTTAAAACTTATACCATACACATATCCTTTTTCAAACTCTGGTAGCCAGTACTCTAAAAAGTCAGCCTTTTCTTTTATATTAAAATTCATCTTATCAAGCTTATTATTGAGGAAGAATTCAATATCTTCTGCAGCTACAGACCATCAACGTGTATTATTTTGATAGTTAGATCGCAAAGTAGAGTAGTATAAATAAGGAAAAATCTGACCATGTACAGAGATATTGCTTTGTCCATCAGTTGTGAACTCCCAAGTCCTGCTCTGATCCTCAAAGTCAGGAATCACTTTAGTAAAACGACTCTTCTCTGGGAGTATTACTGTGAGCGAGTTCTCTCTTTTTAGTTTATCATAGGTATATACTACAGGTTTGCAGCCAGCTCCACCGTTAGAAAAGGTCTGCCCCTTTGCTGGATAGAGATAGTAATATCCCTTCATAGGAGCTTGCTTAATACTAAACAGTGGAAGAACTTTTTTATTGAACCTAAAGTCTGTGCTATAGCGTCATTCTTTGATAATCGTATCTAGCTTTTTCTCTTTATCCTCATCAAAGAAGACCATATCATGAAGGATTCTCCTTGGGCTCCACCAATCCGGTTTTTCTCAACAGATATCTTCGAGTTCTATTCCTAGATAGATTTGTCCGAGTTGAGTACAGATGATTTCTCTTGTCTGTTCAAGATCTATCAGATTCCCAGCTTTATCGAGCTTAAGATTTCATGAAAAAGGGAAGATATTTTCAGGATTTTCTTGTTTGTTTTTTCTCCAGTTTTGATTTGTATATTGGATATAGAGCTGAGGAGTATCCTTTAAATGAACTAAATAGGTGGCATAGATAACTCATGATTCCCTGATCTCCTTTGTAATATACTCAATCATTTCATTTTCACTTTCAAAGGGTGCTGGTATATACACAATAGCTCAGTACTCATTTGATGTTTCGTATCCAAATGCTGTATAGTGATTCAGAGGCATCAGCGTGTAGTGTTCTCAGAAAATATTTAGAGCTTTAGAAAACTGAAATCAAGTAGCTCACTGAATATGTTGATAAACAGTATTAGTCAAACACCCATTATTAAGCGACTGCTGAATTGTCCCTATTGATGAGTGAATAATGATATCAATATCTGTCGCCATCAAGCCATTATTTACATTAATAGCGGTCCCAGAGTCTTGATGTTGAAGAATGGTAAAATCTGATTCTTCTTCTGGATTTTCAAACTTTTGGAGGATCCATCACTTGTATTCGTATGCTGGATATCTTGGATCTAAACAAACACTACCAATGCATTGCTCCTCTGTATAACCAAAATGGTCATACTGAAGTTTATCAAAATTTATTGTTGCAATAGGGATGAGTTTCTCATCTCAACTTTCTTCATTGATTATAGATATTCCTAGCTTGAATTTCGAATCCTTACCTATACCTCTCATAAAAAACTGCTGTCTTTTTATCATATCATATGCTGCACCTTGTGCCTCTGTAGACCAAATATCATAGTGTTCGTTTGTTCCTTCATTCTCAAAGCGATAATACCTCGATCCATCGAAATTAAAATCTTTGAGTACAAGACCATGATCTCGCACTAGAGTTCATTCTTTTTTCTCTTTAACTCGTTCTATAGTAAATTGTGGTGGTTTTGGCTTATTTGCTAGAGAATTTGGAGTTCAGATTTTTTTAAGATTTCCAGTTCCTAGGGCAAACATTTCGATAATTATATTTTGCTGCTTCTCTAGGGGAAGATTTTTCAAGAGAGTATTAATCAATGAATTGGTATTAGGGTCAGGGTGGTATTGAGGATCTTCTGGGATAGTTTCTTTATCAGTACTATGATAAGTTATCCCATCTCGATAACAATATGTCCAAGAAATCTCAGATCCAGAAGTCGGTGGCTGAACTCCTCGTTTTCCATCTGGAGATTTCGGACGATTATTGTTTTTTTCAACACATTCCTTGAAATTTAATGGTCGAGAAATAAGGTTCCTATCTAGACCTTCTCAAATTTGATTAGCATCTTTTGGTTCTCCAAAGAATCCTGATGAATTCACTGCTCCAGTCTCTGATCAGACTGTTTGCCTCTCTGTATCAGATGAAGATAATTTTGAGCAGGCAGTCAAAAACACTATCGCCAAGAGGCAAAAAGAAAGAAAAATCAGACGTTTCATTCAGCTTTTTTTCATAATCTTCTTGAGAAAAGAAATAAAGATATCCGCTATTTTAGCCTTTCTCAATAAGAAAGCAATCAAAAAAGACAGTTAACTAACTGTCTCATTTGTACTTGTTTCGCTCTCTATCTTTGCGATAGTATTCTCAGATTTTTTTGCATTTTCTGCGAGCTGATGATAGTAGCTTGGTCTTCAAAATTTGCGGTAGGGAGTGATTTCTCTGATCCTATATCATACTCCAGCCTTCCCAATTTTGTTTCCATCTGCATCCATTGCATCTCTTCCTTTTGCTGAACCGATTGTTTTGACATACCATTTCCCGTTTTCCTGATACGGCTCTCAGAGTGTCATCTCGATATGGTAAATATCGCTATGCTTGTTTGCTCATGGTTTACTCTTCCAAAACATAAAATCACCGGCCTTAACTGCCTCTTTATCAATCTTCTGATTCGAATCAAAAAAGGTTTTCGCACTGGGACGATAATCAAATTTGATACCTTGTTTTTTAAATGCATACATCCAGAGACCAGAACAGTCAAAGCCTCATCTTTCAGCACTTCCTCATCGTCTATATGGTTTTCCGATCTGACTTTTAACGGTATTAAGAACTGAGGTAATGTAGGGAGCTTCAATCTGATTTTTTTCTTCTTGAATGGAAATAAGTTCCTGAGCAAACTGTGGATTCTGTGATTTAAATGTTTTTAACGCTTCTGCTGTTTCCTTTCCCCATTTCCCATCAATCTTGTTTTCACTTACTTCTCCATTTGCGCCAGGTTGATAGGCGTTATTCAAAAAAAGAAAAAGCTGAAGCATAGCGACACTTTCAGAAGTTCTTTTGCTTGCCGATTGCTCGAGTCCATTAAAATCAATCTCTGATTTAAGTCTTTCAAGAATTTGCTCTTTATAGGATAGAAAAGGCTCTTGAGTAAGCTGATTTTTTAATATATCCAC
>ERZ772956.2743-NODE-2743-length-10923-cov-7.627438_pt1 | contig 10923 bp, 6 predicted proteins | sample MGYA00580683_ERZ772956 | MGnify/ENA primary metagenome ERZ772956 (study PRJEB29015, sample SAMEA2738077) | human oral metagenome | biome: human oral; feature: human-associated habitat; material: saliva | place: China | collected 2212 ...
ATTATGGGGAACTAAAACTCCTGCAGAAGTAAAAGCTAAAATCGCTGAACAAACATCTCATCTGCAAGATAGTGAACCTAAGAACTTAGAAGAACAGGCTATTAAGCTTATTGGAACTGATGTATACGAAACTTTAATTAAAGGTTATACAGAAAAACAATGGGGACGCAGTGCAACAGAACTACCACCATTTATTATTAAACGTCTTCCAGTACGTTTCACATTCGATAACAACTACTTTAATGATAGATACCAAGGTATTCCAATCGGTGGATACAATGTTATTATTGAAAACATGCTGAAAGGTATTGAAGTAGAACTAAATGTAGACTTCTTCGAAAATCGTGAAGAATTAGAAGCAAGTGCGGAAAAAGTAGTATTCACTGGAATGATTGATCAATACTTCGATTATAAACATGGAGAGTTAGAATACAGAAGTCTTCGTTTTGAACACGAAGTATTAGATGAGGAGAACTACCAAGGTAATGCTGTAGTGAACTACACAGAGCGTGAAGTTCCTTATACTCGTATTATCGAGCACAAACACTTTGAAAAAGGTACTCAAGAAAAAACAGTTATTACGCGTGAGTACTCAGTAGATTGGAAACGTGGAGATGAGCCATACTATCCAATTAACGACGCTAAAAATAATGAAATGTATCAAAAATATTTAGAAGAAGCAAAAGGTAAAGATGTCATCTTCTGTGGACGTCTAGCAGACTATAAATATTATGATATGCACGTAGTAATCGAAAGAGCTCTTAATGTAGTAAGAGAGGAATTAGGAAATAATGACTAAAAATAGAATAAACTGGATAGATTTTGGAAAAGGATTCACAATCTTTTTAGTTCTATTAGGTCATGTATTCTTAGGATTATATGAATCAGGCAAATTTCCAAGTTATGATAAGGTTTTGATAACGATAACGTCGCAGGTTTATATTTTCCATATTCCAGTATTCTTTGCTTTATCGGGTTTTTTCTTTAAACCTGTAGAAGATATAAAAAGTTTTAAAAATTTTGCATTGAAGAGAACAGTGGTCTTAGGATTACCATATATCTTTTACTCTATAATTCATTTTATTTTGCAAAAAGCAGCTGGTTCATCAGTAAGAGTTCCAACAACAATACATAATCTAATTGATATATACAAGACGCCTCTTGGTGTATCGTGGTATCTATATACTCTATGGATCATATCAATTGTATATGGGGTGTTATCTGTTTATATAAAAAGAAAAGAAACATTATTTATAATTAGTGGAGTAGGTTTTGTAATTGCTCTATTAATGAATTTTGATATCTACATAGTTCAAAAAATACTAGTATGGGGAATGTTCTTCATGTTAGGTGCAATACTACGTTCAGTAGATTTAAGTAAATTAAGTATCAAGTTAGTGGTTGGTGGAGCTGTAATTTTTGATATAATTTATATGGTATGTTGGTCGATTTATTACAGACCAAATGTGAAGAAAATGTATGTAACATATGATACACCAAAGTTATGGGCTATTGCATTTATAGTAAGTGTAGGAGTAGCATTTGTAATATATCCTAGAGTAGAGAAGGTATTTCCAAGGTTCTTTAACTATTTTTCTAAATACGGTAAGGATAGTTTAGGAATATATATATTACACGCTCCAATTTGTAGTATGTTAAGAATAATTATGTTAAAAGTAGGAATCACATCAGTATATATACATATAATCTGTGGATTAGTACTAGGTTGGTTTTTATCGATAGTGGCTACTAATATTCTTAAAAAAATTCCGTATATCAATATTGTATTGATACCACAAAAATACATTAATTTTAGATAATGCTATCTAAAATAAGAATGAGAGGATTCAATTATGTATAAAATATTAGTCTTTGGAATGACAAATAATAGAGGTGGTATGGAAAGTGTTGTAAAAAACTTCTTTACATACATGGATAAAGACAAGTTCCACTTAGACTTCGTATGCACTCGAGAAGGTGACATAGGATTTAGAGAAGACTTCGATAGATTATCAAAGGAACCTGTCCAATATTATAGTGTACCTCGAAGACGAAAACATCCAATTCTTTATAAAAAAACTCTGGAAAAAATATTCAAAAAGGGTAATTATGATGCTATTTGGATTAATGCCTTAATGATAGTTAACTTAGGGAATATGAAAATGGCGAAAAAATATGGAGTGAAAAAAATAATACTCCATTCTCACTATTCAAATCCAGTAGCTAAGAAATTTTCTAATCACGTACATAACATCACTAAAAATTTCATCCATCATTATGCTACTGATTTTTGGTCATGTAGTGATGGAGCAACTGACTGGATGTTTCCGAAGAAGATCCATGATAGAGTTGAATGGATTCGTAATGCAATTGATGTAGAAAAATTTCTTTTCAATGAAGAGAAAAGAAATAAACTTAGAAAAGAATTTAATATTTCAGATGATGAATTTATTATAGGGAATGTTGCTCGATTAGACTATCAGAAAAATCAAGAATTTATCTTAGAAGTATTTGCTGAACTTGTGAAAAAGCAAGAGAATACTAGATTATTCCTAGTAGGTGGGGGAGATAAAACTAATCTAGAAATACAAGCAGCAGAGTTAGGAATTAGTGACAAAGTGGAATTTTTAGGTGAGAGAAGTGATGTTCCAGATTTATGTAATATGTTTGATTTCTTTTTATTCCCATCAAGATTTGAAGGGTTACCAGTATCCTTAGTAGAAGTACAGACAAATGGGATACCAACATTAGTATCAGATGTCATTACTAAACAGGTTAAAATTAACGATAACTATGAAAGTTTATCTTTAAATGATTCGCCAGTAAAATGGGCTGAAAAAATATTAGAATTAAAACAAGAAAAAAGAATAGATACAAACATAGTTAAAAAAAATCTAATAGAAAAAGGATTTGATTTAATTTCTGAAACTAAGAGAGTAGAGAATATTTTATTAGGTAAATAAGATAAATTTAAAATAAGATTCAAGGTATATATAAGTATACTTTGAATCTTATTTTTAAACAAGAAAATAGAGGTTGAAGCGTCGCTTCACCTCTATTTATCATTTTAGTTAATTAGTTTTTTGCTTTTCTTAATCTAGCAGCGATAGCTAAAGCAGCAAGTGCTGCAACTGAAGCAACTCCGTTTTCACTTTGTCCAGTGTTAGGTAATGCTTTTTGTTTAGCTTTATTTTGTACAGGTGCTTTAGGTTGTTTAGGAGCACCAGGTTGTGATTGTTCTTGAGCTTTTGGTCCCACTGCTACAATCTCATCAACTGCAGGAGTAAGAATAGTTTCTTCTTTTACTGTATCAACTACTGTTACTGTGTCAAGCATTTTATTTACAGATTTAAATGTCACTGTTTTAACAGATTTGCGTCCAGTAACCCCTTTAGTTTTAACAACGCGTTCTCCTTCTTTAAGAGATGGATCTAATTCTTCTACAACGTTGAACTCAATGTCTTCTTCCTTAACATCTTCAGAGAATATTAGTTCAGGATTTTCAGGTCGAGTTAAGTTAGAAATGTATTGTTTTAGAAGTTCTTTATATTCTTTTTCTAATTTAGCAAGCTCAGCACGTTTTGTAGTTAAATAAGTTTCTAATGCTTTTAATTTAGCATTTATAGCTTCTTTATCAGCTTTAGCTTTAGCATAGTTTTGTTTAGCATTTTCAAGAGAACGTACTAATTCTTCTGCTTGTTCTTTGTTTGCTACTTTAGTCATAACTAATGCCGCGGCATCTTTAACATCTTTATCAGCCTTAGCTAATTTAGCTTTAGCTTCAGCAAGAGCAGCTTTAGCTTTTTCAGCTTCTTGTTTAGCAGTAGCTAATGCAGCTTTAGCTTTGTTAAGTTCGTTTGCTTTATTAGTAGAACCATTATTTAAGTTGTTTAGGTTAGTTTCAGCATCTCTAAGAGCTTTTTCAGCAGCTGTAAGGTTATTAGTTGCGTCAGCAAGAGCTTTTTCAGCAGCTGGTAATTGTTTTTTATATTGCTTAGCAGTATCTAAGTTGCTTTGAGTTGTAGCAACAGCAGTTTGTGCATCTTTAAGAGCTTTTTCAGCAGCTTGTTTTTTAGCGCTATATTCTTTTGCAGCTGTTGGATCGTTTTTGATTTCAGTTGCATTGAATTTAGCTGGATCAAGAACTATACTGTTTGTATCTTGTCCTGGTTCTTTATTTTCTCCAGCTGTTTGGAAGTTGTGGACGAAGATTTCGAAGTTAGAATAGTATTTTTTCTCTCCCCATTTATTTACATATGGATCAGGTTTAATACTAAGAGTTGCAGTAACACTTGTTGCATTGTATTCAGAAGCTTTACGACCTAACTTGTTTCCTTCTCCATCTTTACGATATGCAATGCTTCCACCTATAGATAAAGCATTTTCCCATGCGCGGTGAGAATTTGCACCAGTATAGTCTTCGTTGTTTGTGAACATTTTACTATTATATGCCTCGAAGATATACTCTTTTAATTGTCCCATTGTCATAGTAGGTCTACGTGGGCTGTTTTGCATTAAAGTATTTAGATTTTGTTCAGATTTAAATACTTCACTTTTTTCTGTTTTTTGGAATGTTTTAGCATTAGCGTAGATTATATCACTTTGGTTTTGGTTTTCACCAGTTTTGTATGATAAACCATTTGCTCTTGCTGCAGCATTGATTCCATCGTAATCAGGTTTAGCATAAGTAGCTGTAACTTTTCCATATTTTTTATTACGAGTATCGGCAGCTTCGTTTGCAAATTTTTCCATACCTACAGTTGTTTTAACTTTAGGGTTTCCAAGTTGTTCACGGATTTGGTTAACGATGTGAAGACCGAATAAGTTGATTTCTCTCTTTTGATCAGCTGTTAAGTTCCAAATATCAACTTCACGCGTGTCAGTTGTATTAGTGTATGTATTTTTAGCCATATTAGTTTTTGCTAATTGTTTTAATTTTTCAGCATTAGCATTTACTTCAGCTTGGTTTCTTGTGCTAAGTTCGTTGGCACGTCCATCACCAGTATTTTTTGGATCATTTTCACCCATTAATTTAGCACGTTCGTTTAATGCAGCCGCAAAGTCGGCACCTAAGTTAAATTTAACATCAGAGAAGTCGTATCCTTGAGGGGCAGCTCCAAGATCTTTTAATGCTTTTTCTTTTTCAGCTAAAGCTTGTTTTTTAGTAGTTAATTCATTATTTAAAGTAGTTACTTTTTTAGCTGCCTCAGCATCAGCTTTTTCAGCATCAGCTTTAGCTTTTTCAGCACTAGCTTTAGCTTTTTCAGCATCAGCTTTAGCTTTTTCGGCATCAGCTTTAGCTTTTTCAGCATCAGCTGTAGCTAGAGATGATGTACCTTTTTCTAAGTCTTGTACTTTTTTAGCGGCAACTTCAACGGCAGCGTTTGCTTTATCAGCTTCTGATTGTTTTGTTGCTACATCTTTAGCAAGAGAATCTTGAGTAGCTTTTTTAGCATTTACATCAGCTTCCGCAGCTTTAACAGCTTCTGCAGCTTTAGTTGCGTCGTCTTTAGCTTTTTGGATAGTAGCTGGAGTAGCTTTACTTAGCTTTTCAGCTGCAAATTTTTCTTCGTTATCAGCCTTCTTAGCATCCAAAATTAATGCTGATTGATTTTTTTCATTTTCTGTGATAGCAGCTTTAGTATCTAATACTTTCTTCTCTGCATCTTGAACTTGTGCTTCAGTTACTGTAGTTTTGCTTTCAGTAGCAGTAGTAGAAGTTGGAGTTGTTTCAGCAGCTAGCACACTTCCATCAGCGTAAGCTGCAGCACCAACAATACTAAGTCCTACTAATGCAGAAACTGTACCAAGTTTACTTTTTCTTAATGAGTACGTTTGTTTCTTCATAATCTTATTAAGTTCTCCTTTTTTAGTCTATTATTAGGGTATTTATAAATACATAAATATATTATATTTTATCATAATTATCCAATCCAATCAAATCATTTACTGAATTCTTGAACAAATATTAATTAAATAATTATTTGTAAAAATTTAGAATCTGTTGTATAAAATTTTATAATAAAAATATAATGTTAAATATAAATAAAAAAAGAGATATATTTTGTATGAAATTTTGTTCAGTGAATAGTTGAAATATAGTGATAAATTCCGTATACTAATAGTAGTATTAAAAAATTAATTAGAAACCTCTTAAATATTTAGGAGTTTCTCATGTGTGATGAGGAAATGAAATGAAAGTAATAAAAAATTATTTATATAATCTTTCGTATCAGATATTAACGATAATTCTTCCGATAATAACAGTTCCGTATGTCACAAGGATTTTCACAAGTGAAGACTTAGGAAATTATGGATTTTATAATTCTATTGTGAGTTATTTTTCTTTATTTGCGATGTTAGGTATTGGAATATATGGTACGAAACAAATAGCAGCGGCTCGAGATGTGAGTAGTACTTTTTGGAATATTTATGCGATTCAGCTTATTGCTAGCTTATTAGCACTTTTTGTGTATGTGACAACCTTTTTAAGTATACCTAAGATGAGCGGTATAATACCGATAATATTAGGGATCGTTCTTTTCACAAAGATGATTGATATTTCATGGCTTTTTACAGGGAAAGAGGATTTTAAAAAAATAACATTAAGGAATACTGTGGTTAAAGTAGCTGGAGTAATTAGTATCTTCACATTTATCAAAAGTAGTGAAGATTTATATCTATATATCTTTTTAATTGTTATATTTGATTTTTTAGGACAATTTGTTATGTGGATTCCAGCGAGGAAATTTATAAGTTGTCCAGCTTTTAATATGAAAAGTATAAGGAAAAATCTTCATCCTATTGTACTTCTTTTTTTACCGCAGGTAGCGATATCTCTTTATGTTGTATTAGATAGAACATTACTTGGGTTATTGGGGTCATATTCAGATGTTGGAATTTATGAACAAGGTCAAAAATTAACTAGTATACTTCTTACTGTAGTTAGTTCATTAGGAGCTGTTATGTTACCGAGGGTAGCGAATCTTCTTTCTGAAAGAAAAGAAAAAGAAGCTCAGAATATGGTAAGATTCTCATTTATTTTGTATAATCTTATTATTTTTCCGATGATATTTGGTCTGATTGCGGTGAATGAAGTATTTGTTAAATTATTCTTAGGGGAAAACTTTCAAGATGTAAAATATGTATTATATATTATCGTATTTAATATTATGTTTATAGGTTGGACGAATATCCTTGGCTATCAGGTGTTAGTAGTTAGAAATAAAAATAAAGAATTCATGATATCGACAACTATTCCAGCTGTAGTCAGTGTTGCTGTTAATGTTGCGATAATTCCTATTTTAGGTTATATCGGAGCTAGTATAACATCTGTAGTAGTTGAGTTTTTAGTTTTTGCCATTCAATGGTATTATAGCCGCAATATTATTAATAAGAATTTACTGTTTAATAAAGATTTAGTAAAAATTGTAGGCTCATCTTTAGTAATGTTTTCTGCTGTTATGTTGTCTAAGAAAATATTAGAATTAGATGGATTCATTGGTCTTTTAGTTTACGTAGGAATAGGTGGTATAAGCTATCTAATGATGATTTTATCGCTAAAAACTGTAAATATAAGAGAGATGAAAGGAATGCTTAAATAAACTATTTAGTAGTTTTTATAATATAATTATATTTAAAACCAATTGGGTGTATGCTCAGTTGGTTTTTGTCTAATAGAATATAATATTATAAAGAGAAAAATGTATTTCTGTTAGTATATAATTGTTTACTATTTTTAAATCTGGAGTAAGTTTTTGTTTACATACTGATTAGGTTAATTTTCTTTTATTTATTTATGATACTGTTTATTAGGTGTTACGTTTGTATTATATTCTAATTTGGTGTAGAATGAAGGTGGAGATATAGTAAATTTTATAAAAATTTTTTCACAAAAGTGGATTGTTAAAATCGTTGTAATTTTTATAGATTTACTAAAAATTAAAAAGGGGGAAAGTACAATGAATAATAAAAAAATTATAAAATTTCCTGTAGGGAGAAAAGAATGCACAGGAATAGTAAATAGACCATGTAGAGATTTTGAACTTGGTCAAGGCTATGATGAAATAAGATTCTCTTCCAAAAAAGTTGAATCTGATTTTAAAGAATCGATGAGACTTTTCACAGAATTTATTGAAAATATAGGAAGTCCTAAGTATCTGACTAATATTGAAAAAGCTATAAACCTATCCAAATATAATGTAGATGCAAGGGTTTGGGAGATAGTTAGTAGAGATTGTTCAGAGTTTGATATTGAACAAGCATTGAAACAATTAAAAGAAGAGGCCTATAGTTTTGATGAAGGGATAATTATTGATAAATTATTTCCAATTAATTATTTCCATTTAAGAGTTTGCCAACATCTAGCGGGATTTTATCTAGGAAGTAAGCTATACAATAAGGTAATCAAAGCATATGAACCATTATATATAGTTTTAGACATGGACAATGATATTTCTATGTCGATGTACTACGATTTTATAGTAGCTAGCCTTATATTAAATGATTTTAAAGGGATTGATCGTTATTATAAGTTAGCGAAAAAACATGGGAAAAATGATGATGATGTGGTTTTATTATCAAAAGTATTTTATCACTTGATGCAGGGAAAAGAGAAAGAAGCAGTTGCTTTTTTCAATAAGCTTACTAAGAAAAATAAATATATTTCTGACGTGTTGGATAGAATTGCTAATCCAGGGTTAATAAAATTCAGTACTGATGATGACTGCAAGTATGTAGATGCTTTAAATACTGTTATGAGATTTGATTACTTTATAAGTAAAGATTTTTATTTCGATTTTCTTATGAGTATAAGAGAAAGTAAATATGTTATTGGTGATAGGCTTGATAAGTATGCCAATCGTAAAGAAAGAACAGTTAGTGATATGAGAAAAGATAGAGCATTTATGGCTATTAGAGATAAAGAACTATCTATTATGCATGAGAACTTTTTACTAACAAAAGAAGATTTTCTAAAAATTACTAAATCTGATTTTTTAAAAATAAAAGGTTTAGGTAAAGGAACTATTAGAAACTTACATTTAAATGGTGTAATGTTTGCAGATGATAGTGAGTATGATATTAAAATAGAACTTATGGAGGGCGGCCTATGGTAAAACACGATAAAAATTTTGACAGGTTGCTTAAAGAGTTTTTAGAAAATGAGGGTAAGAATTTTCAAAATAAGGACGAGGCTATCGAGGTGTTTCAACGAATTCACGCTAACTTTGCTGAGCGTTATAAATTAAATGATTCTTTTGTGGATATTGCTTATGCTATTGATGATAGTGAAATGAATGTAGTTGAAAAAATATATGCTCTGCGAAAATTGCATGAGGAGAACAAAAGTGCTCTTGAGATGGTTATTAATCTTGAACAAAATATTGTAGACTCAGAGATTCTAGAAGATATTGAACAGTTGGTTTTGGCGGATATTTTAGCTGTATATTATACTGAAGCTGGTATGTACGAAGAAGCTCAAAAACTTTATGAACTTATGTTGATGGCGAATCCATCAGATTTATTAGAGATTGTAGATGAACTGACTTTTGTCTATGTTCATTTGAATAGAGTTGATTTAATGATGAATCATCTCGATTGCTTCAATTATGAAGATTCAGAAGCTACATTGTTATTGTTAAGTATCTTTAGCATAAATCAAGAAAAATTTGACGAAGCACATTATTACATGATGAAACTTAAAGAACTTAATGAGTACACTGGTAATATATTTAAATACGGGTTTGCTAAGATTGGAGAGTTTATAGATGGTGATTTAGGAGATGAAAAGGAAGAGGAACAACCAAAATCATTTGAAATCTTCTTTGCAACAAGAATAGCTAAATATTATCTAACTAATAAATATCATTATGAGTTGTTAGAAAAGTTTTATAAGATTGATATGGAAAGAAGACAAAGATTAATAGTCGATGGTCGATTGAATATTTCCAAGGAAATAATGAAAAAAGATTCAACCTTCGCTGATATGGAAAAGCAATTGAATAAGTTTATTGATGTAGAATTGTATAATAAAGAAATTATCGAATGTTATACAGAAAAAGAACTGAAGAAACTAGATGGTATTGGAGTAGGTATTATCAAAAAACTGAAAGATAATGGTGTGAAGTTCAAAGAAGAATAGGGTAGATTTATTTTTCGAAACATATATATACAAGAAAGCAAATAGAGAAGAGAGTTTGATTTTCTAAACAGTTGTATATACAAAAAAATAAAAAATCTGGGAAGAGAGAGTGGCTCAAAAATCGATTTTGCCGAGTCGGCTCATAGTTTCCCAGATTTTTTTATTAAGCAAAATGGAAAAAAAGGTCGAGATTTCCATTTTGAGAAGAAAAAAAGAGTTCAAAATGGAAAAAAGGGTCAAAATTTCCATTTTGGAATTAAGGTGTGAGCCCCTAGGTCCGTAATAAGTTATAACCAAAAACCTCTTATATGTAGGAAATAACTCGAAAATCGTAATTTCAGGGAAATCGATTTTGACAAATCACGTCCGGATTTCATATGAGAGGTAAAAAAATCTAAGCAGCAAAATGCTGCCTAGATTTCTAGTATGATTTTTTCCGTGTCTTGAATTTGATAGACGTGCTCGAGCTTGACAGATGTGCCCCAAATTTGACAGACATGCTCAAGCCTAACTTAAAATCTCTATTTAGTTTTATCGTTTTGAATATTCAACAGCTCTTGCTATTTTTGGTTTTGCAGGATTTTTGTCGATATTGTTTTCTTCTAATAATTTCTCGAATGCGATTAGACCTGTTTCGTAGTCTTTTGTCTCGAATTCTAATTCATAATCAACGATATCATTGATAAATGTTGTCTCATCAAGTACTAATAATCCTTCTTCTAAAGTGATTTCGTGTCTTAATGTCTCGATTTTTTGAATCAGCATTGGAGTTTTAATCTTCA
>ERZ772956.2757-NODE-2757-length-10905-cov-4.730138_pt1 | contig 10905 bp, 3 predicted proteins | sample MGYA00580683_ERZ772956 | MGnify/ENA primary metagenome ERZ772956 (study PRJEB29015, sample SAMEA2738077) | human oral metagenome | biome: human oral; feature: human-associated habitat; material: saliva | place: China | collected 2212 ...
AATTTTAGAAAAGGCGTTTACACTATGTGAATAACTGTTTTATAGTTAATCCTATTATCACTCTATGAGTTTCATAACGTACTCAAGCCACACATAAACATTAATATATTTAATTTTTTATAAAGAAAGAACCCAAGAATAAATTCTGGGTTCTTTTTAGTATTTCTCGTACAAAAGATACTTTTGTATATTAGAGAGCCTTAGTCCTTCTTACGAACGACAAAGCCTACTAGACCGGCGATAAATAAACCAATCATTGAAAGAAGACTGGTAGAAGCTGTACCTGTGCTTGGTAGAACTTTCTTATCTTGGCTTGCAGTTTCTTCTTTCTTAGTGCTTTCAGCTTGGTTCCCTGTTATTGCAGTATCATTCTTATCACCGTTGGTTGTTGTAGGAGTTACTTTCTTAGTTCCAACTTCGACAACTTCGTCTACTGCTGGAGTAGTGATTGTATTTGATTTCACCTCGCGGCCTGTTTCTACTCCGTCTGTGTAGGTAACTGTGTAAACAATGGTGCGAACACCCTTCTTACCAGCAGCTTTTACTACACGAGTTCCTTCTGGAAGTTCAGAATTTGTGACTTCCTTAGTTTGGAAGGCAACTTCTTCTATCTTTGTTTCTTCCTTCGTTGTAACTACTGGAGCTACTAATTTCTTAGTTCCTACTTCAACGATCTCATCTACTGCTGGAGTGGTGATTGTGTTGGATTTCTCAACACGACCTGTTTCTACTCCGTCTGTGTAAGTGACAGTTTCAACAATCGTACGAACACCTTTTTGGCCAGCTGTTTTCACTCGGCGAACACCTTCAGCTAAGAGTGCATTTTCAACCTCACGAGTCTGAAAGGCAACTTCTTCAGTTTTAGTTACTTCCTTAGTAGTTACAACTGCTTTCGCACCTGTATAGGTAACCTTGTTTTTTGCAGCTTTCTTAGTCTTGCGTGAAACTTCTTTACGAGATTTTTCAACACCATCCACTTTTGTCACTTCATAAGTGACTTCATCGATACCTTCTTCACCTTCTTCAACACGCGTTTGACCTTTATCCAGTGCTGGGTCTACTTTCGTTTCTTCTTTGAAAGCAACTTTTTCCTCCACAGTCACTGTTTCTTTGGTTTCAACACCTGTTTTCTTAGTTCCAACTTCGATGATTTCTTCTACTGGTTCTTTAATTACTGTTTGGCTCTTTCTATCACGTTTTTTCTCAACGCCATTTACCAAAGTAACATCCCAAACAACTTTCTTCTGACCTTTTTCTCCCGCTTGTTTTACCTTTCGAGTACCTTCAGCGAGGTCTGCATTGTTTTCTGTCCGAGGGTAAGGAATCTCCTCAGTAGTTGTGACTTCTTGATGTTCTTCTTTTAAATCTCCCCCAGTGAGAAGTGCCTCAGCCTTAGCTTTTAAAGAATTGTAGCGAGCTTCAAGCGCCGCAAAACTTTTTTGACCTTCTGGACTCTTCATTGCCTTCTTTGCAGTCTCAAAAAAATTCTTTGCTTCTTCTACATCACCCTCTAGGAGTTCTTTATTATCCTCATCTGGACTATTTGTAAAATCCTTAATTGAAGATTCTATACTATCAAGCATTCTTTTGAAAGTATTTGCAATACTTCGCTCTTGGCCATCTGGAATTTCTTCATCTTCCGCTGGTGTCTCTTCCGCATGCACTGTTGGAATTCGATACAAGTCGGGAGCTACATGATAAGTGGCTACTCCAAGTGCATTTAAAGCAAGTATAGAAATTCCTAACTTTAATAATTTTTTTCTACTCATTATTCTTTCCTTAACACTTTCAATATACAGTAAGGAGAAGAGTAAAATTTTCTACTCTCCTCTTACTATATGATACTAACGTTCAGCTTTACGTTTCCAAACCAGAAGTCCTGCAAGTCCTGCAGCAAGGGCTGCAAATACTTCAAGAACTGTAGAAACTTCAGAACCTGTATTTGGCAATGTTTTACCTGGTTCTGTTGGTTTTTTCGGAATATCCCCCTCTGCTGGTGGGATATTTGGAGCTGGTGGCGTTACCGGAACCGGTGGTGTCACCACAACCTTGTTGGTAGTTTTTGATTTATCGTTAAAGCTTACTTTTGCCGTATTTGGTACACCTGTCGCGAATTGTGCAAAATCTGTTCCTTCTCTGAAGTTGGTATAAAGAACGAGAGTTACTTTACTTCCCTTCAAGGCTTCAAGAACATCCTTATCGCTGATTTCAAGAGTTACAATGTTTTTAGCTTCATCGTAAGTAATAGTGGCAATTGCTTCCAACTCTTTACCTACTAATTCACCACGATCATTTGAAGCCTTACTCAATTTATCAATAGCTGCTTGAAGCTTAGTTTGAGCTTCTTTTAGCTTCTTGATTTCATTTTCGAGTTTCTCTTGTTGTTGTTTCTTATCAGCTGGTGCCAATTCTGCTTCTTTCTCAGCTGGTGCTTGAAGTTTAGCCAAGGTTTCTTCAGCTGCTTTCAACTCTGCTTCCAAGCTTGCAAGACCTTGACTTGGCTCGCTAGTTGCAGGTTTCTTATCTTCTGTTGCAGAAGAATCAGATGTAGCTGGTGTTGTTTCTTCAGCAGCTGTTGCTGGAGTAGCTGGTGTTGTAGTTTCAGCTGGTTTAGCTGGTTGCGCTGCCTTAGCTGCTTCCAACTTCGCTTTCAATTCAGCCACTTTAGCTTCCGCCGCTTTTAGGTCTTCCTTCTTGTTATTCTCTGTTGAGGTCTCATCAGTTGACTTACCTGTCAAAGCTTTCAGTTCCTTCTCTGCCTGTTCAACTTGGGCTTGAAGAGCTGCTTTGAGCTTGTCAAACTGAGCGTTTTCAACTTTAAGAGCGATTCGGTCTTTATTGACTTTCAAAACTGAATGGATTTCATCACTGATCGTGAATTTCGTCAAATTTGTCTTGACAAGACGACCGTATTGATCCTTCTTGGCATTTCCATTTTCATCCACTGGATCCGTTGGAACCGGAGTAGTGATATCGAAGCGGAAAGTATCTGTTGCATTTGGCAAGTTGTATGAAGTCCCTGGTGTTGATCCATTTTCTGGTCCAACTGTCTTAGCAGGTTCACCTGGTGTCGGATCTGTTGGTTTTTCTGGGTCACGTGGTTTCACCGTTACCGGTTTTGATTCCTTGCTGCCAGATTGACCATTGGCATCCTTGAAGTTGACAGTTGCTTTGTTTGGTACCAATTGGTCCTTATAAGCTTTCAAATCGCTATTCGCTTTGAGTTTAGCTGGGATGTACAATTGAATCTCTTTGAAGCCTTTTAGTCGAGCGAAATCTTTCACTTTTACAGTGACAGTATTTCCCTTAACACTTGTTTCAAGAGCTCCATTTGCATCACGACCATCCACATAGGCTACTGGCGTATCAGCGATTGCCAAGACCGGTTCGAGTGTATCTGTGACTGTGAACTCTTTGTACTTATCAATATCTTTTGGCAAAGTTGTATTGACATTATACATGTATGGTGCGTCGTATTCCACATCCAAGTGGTCCAAGGTACGATTAATCTTCTTAGAAATTTCTGGTTCTGGTTCTTTTGGAACGACTACCGGAACTTTATTCGAATCTTTGTGTAGCCCTGGTTTGTGTGGGAACTTCGCGTCATAAGAAGCTGTATTTGGAACAGTGAATCCACGATCTGTTAGATATGGAGTCAAATCAGCTCCCGCTTTAATCTTCGCAGTGAAGCTCAATTCAACTGCTTGACCACCATTTGCTTTCACTTGCTCTTTTGTAAGTGTCAAGGTAATGGTTTGACCTTCTACCTTGATTTGGCTAGCGTCAAGCGCTTGGCCATTCAAGCTCGCGTTTGCTGAACCTGCATAATCAAGAACAGATTCAAGTGTATCACTTACACTGAAGACTGTCGCATCTGTTGGAACACTTGTTTTCACGTTGTAGGTGAAGACTTGATCACGATCAGCGAGTGTTTCTTCAGCTTTCGTGTTGACATCTTTCTTGATTTCTGGCTCTTCTGGAGTCGGTGGCGTTACTGGAACTTCATTGGAATCCTTAGTGAAGCCTGGTTTGTTTGGAAGATCTACCTTGTAAGCTGCCTTGTTCGGAACCTTGATTGACTTATCTTCTGTTACATAATCAGACAAGTTAGCACCCGCTTTGATCTTAGCGTCGAAAGTTAATTCAACAGCTTGACCAGCACTTGTTTTAGCTTGTTCTTCTGTAAGCGTCAAGGTAATGGTTTGACCTTCTACCTTGATTTGGCTAGCCTCAAGCGCTTGACCATTCAATTTAGCACTTGAAGTTCCTGCGAACTCAAGAACATCCACTAGTGTATCCGTTACCGCGAAGACTGTCGCATCTTGCGCTACTGTTGTTTTCACGTTGTAAGTGAAGACTTGGTCACGTTTGTCAAGAGTTTCAGCTTCTTTGCCGTTCACATCTTTCTTGATTTCTGGTTCTTCTGGTGTTGGTGGCGTTACTGGGACTTCATTAGAGTCTTTCGTAAAGCCTGGTTTGTTTGGAAGATCTGCCTTGTAAGCTGCCTTGTTAGGAACTTTCACAGTCTTATCTTCTGATAGGTAAGCAGACAAGTTCGCGCCGGCTTTGATCTTCGCGTCGAATGTTAATTCAACTGCTTGACCGCCATTGGCTTTCACTTGTTCTTCTGTAAGCGTCAAGGTAATCGTTTGACCTTCTACCTTGATTTGGCTTGCTTCAAGGGCTTGACCATTCAATTTAGCACTTGAAGTCCCTGCGAACTCAAGAACATCTTCGATCTTATCGGTTACGCTGAAGGCTGTCGCATCTTGCGCTACACTTGTTTTCACATTATAAGTGAAGACTTCATCACGTTTCGCGAGGGTTGCTTCTGCCTTGCCGTTCACATCTTTCTTGATTTCTGGCTCGTCTGGTGTTGGTGGCGTTACTGGGACTTCATTAGAGTCCTTGTGGTATTTTGGATTATGATCAATATCATAAGAAGCCTTATTCGGAATCTCTGTCTTACCATCTTTATTCACATAAGCTGATAAGTTGGCATTATCTCTAATCTTAGCCTTGAAATTCACTTCAATTGACTTACCGGCATCTGCTTTTACAGAAGCTTCTGTAAAGGCAACTTTGATGACTTGACCAGAAAGTGTCACTGTCGCCTTCGATCCTGCATCCTCACCATCAAGTTTAACAGTAGCTGAAGCATTCTCACCGACAAATTCTAGAACTTCTTTCAACTCGTCTGTCATCTCAAACACAGTTGCGCTGGCAGGCATTGTTGTTTTCAAAGTATAAGTAAATTCTTCATTACGTTTTACAAGATCATAACGTTCTGCTCTGTTTACTTCCTTCTTAAGCTCTGGAGTAGTGGTTGGTGGTGGTGTAACGGTAACTGGTTTTGATTCTTTCTTAGAATCAGGATTATCATTAATGATGTAGCTAGCAGTATTTGGTACTACCGGCTTGTCTTTTGATTCATTTGGATAAGCTGCTAAGAGTGCATCAAAGGTAATGCCTTCCTTCACCTTAGCCTTAAATGAAACTTGTACAGCTTTACCAGCATATTGTTTCACTTGCTCTTTACCAAATGTGACCGTCAAACGTTGACCTTCTGTTGTTACAGTGAGGTCTTGAACAGCTTGGCCATCAACAGTGACCGTTGCTTCTCCTTCAAATGCCAATTCTTTGACGATATCATCTGAAATAGTGAAGCTATCTGCCACATGTGGAACCGTTGAGTCAATCGTATAAGTAAAGATTTCTGATAACTTACCAAGATCTGCGTGTTCCTGACCATTCACCTTCTTAGTGATTGGCGGTGGAGTAACAGTGACTGGCTTGGTTTCTTTCTCACCTTGTTGGTCATTCTTGTTGGTGTAAGTAATCTTAGCTTTGTTCTCAATAGATGGAACAGTTGAGCCTTTCTTCACTTTGGCATGAATCACGAGCTCTACTTCTTGGTTACCGTAGTCACCCGCATTCGCAAAATCTTTCATCGTTGCAGTCACGGTTTGACCTTGAACTGTTACATCGAAGAATTTCGCTGCCGCTCCCTTGATTTCAGCTTGACCTGGAGTCAAGTTCTCATCCAAGGTATCCGTTACAACGAAGGACTTGTACGTTGTAATATCATTTGGCAATTTCGCTTTGATATTATAAGTAAAGTCGGTTTCTGCCCCGATTGTTGCCTCTGTCAGTGTTTCGTTGATTTTCTTATCAACACCTGGTTCTGATGGAGGGGTTACGGTGACAGGTTTCGTTTCTTTTTCTCCGCTATGATCGTTCTTATCTGTGAAGCTGAACTTCGCAGTATTTGGAATGTTGATACGAGTCACTCCATCATTGATCTTAGCCGGAATAATCAATTCCACTTCTTGACCAGCAAGAGCTGTAGCGTTCGCAAAGTCCTTCATCGTTGCAGTCACGGTTTGACCCTCAACTGTTACATCGAAGAAGGCTGCAGCTGCTCCTTTGATAACTGGTTTGCTTGAAGTTTCATTGATAACTGACAAATCTCCTTCAAGTGTATCTGTAATCACAAATTTCTTGTAATCTGTAATATCTGTTGGAAGTTTTGTCTTAATGTTGTAGTTATACGCTTGACCTGTCGCGATATCTAAGTGATCAAGAGTTTCATTGATCTTCTTCGTTACAGGAGGTGGCGTTACGGTGACAGGTTTCGATTCAACTTCTTTCTCTACATTATTCTCATTTGTAAAGGAAATAGAAGCCTTGTTTTCAATGATTGTGCCTGTCACACCATTTTTAACTTTTGCAGGAATGACTAGTTCAACAGTTGAGTATTTTGCAAGTTCACCAAACTGACCATCCTTCACCGTTGCCGTAATCTCTTGGCCATTGGTGTGGATATCAAAGAGGGCCGCTGCAGAACCTTTAATACTTACGTCTCCTGCAAGTTCCAAATTAGCATCCAGTGTATCACGAATCACAAATTTCTTGTAATTAGCAACATCACTTGGTACTGCTGTTGTAATGTTGTAGTTGTATGGTTGCCCATCAAACGTTTGGAAGCTATCCAAGTTCTCATTAATCTTCTTATCAATAGAAGGTTCTTGTGGTTTTGGTGGTGTAACCGTTACTTTATTCGATGTTTTCTTGATATCATTCAAGGCAACATCTGCCGTGTTAGGTACTTTAATTTGACCATCTTCCTTATATTTAGAAAGGTCAGCACCCGGACGAATCTTAGCCTTGAAGGTCAATTCTAGGTATTGAACATCTTTAGTCTTACGACGCGTTACCTTACGTGAGATCTTTTCGAGTTGAGTTTTATCAAGAGTCAGTGAAACAGTTTGACCTTCAACTTTTGCAGCAGTTTTCAAGTCAGTATTATCTTTTTCACCAAGTTTTACATTCAAGCTATCTGCCTGAACTTCCAACTCTGAAACAACTGTATCCGTAAGGCTAAATGTATCTGCAATGCCTGGCCATGGAACAGTCACTTTGTACTCAAAGAGTTCCTCTTCTGCCTTCAAATCTTCATGTTCTTTGTCATTAACCTTCTTCGTAATTTCTGTTACAACTGGAGGTTTCACGTAAACTGGATTTGAACGGCGAATGGTACTTGGTTTGTCAGCTGTTTTAGCATGTTTACTTGGATCAGGATTATTATCCTCACCATTCCACATGATATTACCCTGGTTCAGCAAACCGAAGCCATCATTATCCTGAAGAAGGGCCATGAATTCTTTGCTCGCTTGATTATTGCGATATTGCTCCTTCAAGCGAACGGTAATGGTCATTTTAGCTTTTTGAAGCACTAAGTATTCATAACCATTCACACTTGGTACATCAGCAACAACAACTTCACGTTCGTTTCCGAGATCGTCATTTTGTTTCACTACACGAGTCAAGATTTGACCTTGTGGTCCAGAAGCATGATGACCTACAACTTCTAAACGATAGTCAAGAGGGTCTGTCAACATAACGTTTTGCTTAAACTCATAAGGAACGTTGTTGAAGTTGTAATCTACTGTATAAGTAAATGTTTCGTCTTTGGCAGACAAGTTAGCCGCATAGGCTGGTTTTTTAGTCAATTGAAGTGGATCTTCAATAGTACCAGTATCATTGCTTTGATCTTGGTCTGCAATTTTCTTGGTGGCACTTGGGTAACAGTATTCAAGTTTTTGAACTTCTACAGTTTCTTTCGAACCACCGATTGTTTCAGTCGCAAAATCACCAACTTTAAATTTACCAGTCAGCTCAGGAACTGGAACTGTCTCCTTAACTGGTTTGTAGTCTGCAGGAGGGTCTTGCTCATCATCCTCATCAACTTGTTCAGCATGTGCTTCCTTACTCAAATCATAGTCAAACTTGTTGTTTCCTGGATTAAAGACACTCTCTGGAACAGAGATTGTAACCTTGTCTCCTTCTTGAACAATCTTACCACGAATTTCTTTCTTCGAATCGGTAACCTTTGATACAATCTTCTTACCATTAATTCGAACTGCATCTACCTTATATCCTGGAGTAACTTCAAACTCACCTTTGATATCTTCTTTAACCAGAGCAGCACCAACAGATTCTAGAACTCGACTTGAGAATTTATTGATATCGCTTTGTTCATTAACATAGAAGGAAACATCTTTTCCATTGATATTTTTAGCTGGAGAAGCCATCCCCTCTAATGCTTCATGGAAAATCTCTTGGACACTTCGGTTATCCCCTATATCAAAATATTTTGAATAACCTTCTTTATATGTGTCATAGTACTGAGCTTTGGAATTCGCAAAGATTGTTACGTCTTCCCAGAAACCAACTACTACTGTTCCTTCAGAACCAACAACATTTTTAAGTCTTGTAGATGCTTCCTTAACCTCTTTCACACGCCCTAAAACGTTTTGAGACGCCTCTGTTAGTTCATTAAAATTCCATGCACGTGTAAGAATATTGTTCCGATAGTCACTGTACTCTAGACGAACCTTACCATCAGGGTCACGTTTCCCATTGGCAACACCATCCGTAATCAAAAGAAAGATAGTTTTACGACCATTAGCCATATTCCCTTTTCTTTCATTATATTGAGCAATGACATCGTCAATAGCTGGAACAGTTGGTGTTCCTCCCGCTACTTTAATATTATTAATGAATTGATGGATATCATTTTGATCAGAAGACAAGTTACTTGCCTTGTATTTGTAATCATAGTCAGGTCCCCAACTACCATAAACATCTTTACGACCTGTAAAATCATTATTGTAGTAGTAGTTGTATCCATCTGCACCTTGGAAGGTCGCCATCATAACCCGGTCTGATGTATCTGGATTATCAGTCTTAACCAAACGTGGGTTATTTTCATCATACTCTTCTTCCTTCACAAATGTCGTCAGAGTTTTTAAAGCGTTCTGGACATTTGGAATAGTGTTCTTAAATGATCCACTCGCATCCTGCAAGATTACCAAATCCACCGGTTTTCTAGGCAGGCGCCAGCTAATTTTTTCCGTTTTTTCAATTTTACGGGAACATCCATTTTGTGTTATCTTTGTATTTCCACCTACTTCAATAGTACTACCGCCTTCATTTGCTGCAGCGCTACCAAGTATCTGTCCCATTAAGGCTAATGGAACAGATAAGAATAAAATGATAAACAATATGGAGACCTTTTTAATGAAATCTCTCATTGCTATTTCTGAAATCCTATTGTGATTTCTTCTTCCCCCTTTTCTATAGTAGATATATGTTAGTTGAGTAGTGTTTGCAACTCTTTAGAAAAGCTTTCCGCATTGGAATGATTAACCAATACATTTTTTACTTCTTGCTTCTTGGTTACAAAATACATACTTGGTATGGTCTGAACCTGTAATAGATCTGCCGCTGATTGATCTTCGTCATAATAATAAGGGAAAGTGTATCCTTTTTCCTTAATGTATCGATCAGCACTCTCCTTTGTTTCTTTACCAGGTTCGTTCATATTCAGTAAAACAAAATTGATCTGTTCACCATACTTTTCATACATCTGCTGAACAATGGGTAGTTGTTTCTGACAATGAGGACACCAACTAGCCCATTCGACAATTAACATAGGTTTATCATACAGCTCTGAACTAGCAACCAATTTACCGTCTTGAGAAGTCATTTTAAATTCTGGAAGTTGTTGACCTTTTAGACTCAAGGCAGTATTGTTCTCAGCACTTGAAGTTGATTGCGAAACTGATGAAGTCCCTACTTCTCCGTCCTTAGCGGGTCTAGTATAATAAATCAAACCCACCGACAATCCGATGATGACTCCCACTGCTAAAAACGGAAGCCACCACTTATCTTTTTGCATAGAATCTCCTTTCCTTTTTAATGAAATATGGCGAGTAGAACTTGAGTAAATAATATAGTAAATAATTTATAAACTCTCCGAAACTCATCCATTCCAAAAAAAATTTTATCATTTACTAATTCGTATTTCAAGAAATATGTTGTCAAATTGTAAACTTTTTTCTTTCCCACGCTAAACCCGCCACACTACTGCATTAAATAGGTATAATGAAAATGATTGGACGTTATTTTCTAATTATTTTCAGAATATTATTTCTTTTTAATGCATAATTCACTCTTTCTTGTTTTCTGTTTTTCTATATAATAACTATACTAAAAACAGCAACGAAATACATTTAAAAATTTGCAATAATAAAAAAGATTGCCCAATCAGACAATCTTTTTTATGTTCTTAATACAAATCAAGATAATTATCAACTTCCCATTGTGACACAAAGGTTGCATAGCTAGCCCACTCGATACGTTTAGCTTCAAGGAAGCTCGTGTAGATGTGTTCACCTAGGGCTGCCTTGACCACTTCATCCTCAGTCAAGGCTTTCAAGGCGTTGTGAAGCGTTGATGGAAGGTCAGTAATTCCAGCTTCCTTACGCTCTTCCGCTGTCATGATATAGATATTTTCTTCGATAGGAGCTGGTGCTTCGATTTTGTTTTCAATACCATGCA
>ERZ772956.2768-NODE-2768-length-10877-cov-7.619571_pt1 | contig 10877 bp, 13 predicted proteins | sample MGYA00580683_ERZ772956 | MGnify/ENA primary metagenome ERZ772956 (study PRJEB29015, sample SAMEA2738077) | human oral metagenome | biome: human oral; feature: human-associated habitat; material: saliva | place: China | collected 2212 ...
GCCCCGGTGCCGTCATTTTGCACCGCCAAATCTTCTTAGAACTCATGCTGCCTGCAGCATACGGCGGTTTTCTGACTGCCGCCATGCTCGAATGGACGGGCTATAAAGGCCGTCTGAAACCTGTCACTACTTTGATGGCGGCATTATTGCTCGCCTCATCCGCCATACTGCCCTTTTCGCCGCAAACTGCCTCGTTTTTTGTTGCTGCCTATTGGCTGGTGTTGCTGCTGTTCTGCGCCTGGCTGATTTGGCTCGACCGCAACACGGACAACTTTGCCCTGCTAATGCTGCTCGCCACATTTACCGTTTTTCAGACGGCCTATGCTGTTAGCAGCGATTTGAACCTGTTGCGCGCGCAAGTGCATTTGAACATGGCGGCTGTCATGTTCGTATCCGTCCGCGTCAGCGTCCTTCTAGGCGCGGAAGCCCTCAAAGAATGCCGTCTGAAAGACCCCGTATTCATCCCCAACGTCGTCTATAAAAACATCGCCATCACCTTCCTGCTCCTGCACACCGCCGCCGAACTTTGGCTGCCCGCGCAAACCGCCGGTTTTACCGCATTCGCCGTCGGTTTCATCCTGCTCGCCAAGCTGCGCGAACTGCACCATCACGAACTCCTGCGCAAACACTACGTCCGCACCTATTACCTGCTCCAACTCTTTGCCGCCGCAGGCTATCTGTGGACAGGCGCGGCGAAACTGCAAAACCTGCCCGCCTCAGCACCCCTGCACCTGATTACCCTCGGCGGCATGATGGGCGGCGTGATGATGGTGTGGCTGACTGCCGGACTGTGGCACAGCGGCTTTACCAAGCTCGACTATCCCAAACTCTGCCGCATCGCCGTCCCCATCCTCTTCGCCGCCGCCGTCTCGCGCGCTGTTTTAATGAACGTGAACCCGATATTCTTCATCACCGTCCCCGCGATTTTGACCGCCGCCGTGTTCGTGCTTTATCTGTTGACGTTCGTACCAATCTTTCGGGCGAATGCGTTTACGGATGATCCGGAATAATGAAGAGGCCGTCTGAAAATCAGATTTTATAGTGGATCAAAATAAAAAATGCCTGCCATCGTCATTCCCGCGCAGGCGGGAATCCAGACCGTCGCATAACAGCCCTTTCCTATCAATTCCTGAAAACCCAACCACTGGATTCCCGCCTGCGCGGGAATGACGATATTAGGACGTTCGTATTTGAATTGACTACAAAACATCAAACCTACCAATCCATGACAAATAACTGACAAAATCCGTCAGCTGCCGCCCAGCGTCCCTCCCAACCTGCCCCGAAACGTCAAATCTGCCGTAAAAATACACCTGTCATTCATACCACTCAGACACTAAATACAATTTGATTAAAATTTAAAATCTAAAATAAATAAATACTTAAATAAAAAAATAGCTGGAAATACTCCGTTGGCACAAGCTTTGCTTGATACATTTCATCCGCAACAGGCAACGCCCAAAAGCGAAGCCTGAAGCAAATTGAAAGAATATGTGCCAAGCACATCATGGGATAACCACAAGGCGGCGCCGCATGGGGCGGCAAAGCTGATTTTTAAAACGGTAACTTTTACCAAACACTTAACTGGAGTTAATCATGAAAGCAATGCAAAAAGGTTTTACCCTGATCGAGTTGATGATCGTAATCGCTATTATCGGTATTTTGGCTGCCATCGCCATCCCCCAATACCAAAACTACATTACCCGCTCGCAGGCTTCCCGCGTAATGGGTGAAACTTCCCAGATTAAAACTGCCGTTGAAACCTGTATCTTGGACGGCCGTACTACTAAGATTGTCCACGGTGGTACTGTTGCTGCAGCTGACGCGGCTACTACTTGTGTAACCGGTGCTACCCAATCCAACCTGCTGGGTGCTGCTACTACCGCTGCTGTTGGTTACCCGACTGTAACCATCAACGATAATGGTACTGCCACTATTATTGCTACTTTCGGTACTAACGCTGCCACTGCTCTGAAAACCAAAACTTTGGGTTGGGCGCGTAATGCTGAAGGCACTTGGTCTTGCTCTACCAACATCGATGAGAAATACCGTCCGACCGGTTGCTCTGCTACTGCTGCTGCTGCTCCAGCTGCTCCTAAACCTTAATAATCAAGATATTTCTTATTCTGGTTATTCAAGAAACGCACCCCGCGCGGGTGCGTTTTTATCATTAGTGCCGTCGAAAGCAGGTTTCTACGATGTCCGCCAAACGAACCAAAGATATGCTCACTGTGGCCGTGCTGCTGGCTGCTGCTGCCGCCGCCATCCATTTTTATGTCGACAATATGGCGCGCAATGCGGCATGGCATGCCCTCTATCCCCTGCGTGCCAAGCTGGCTTTGTCCAAACTTTCGTGCAGCCCGGGCAGCCCCGCCTGGATGGAGGGCGCGCTGCGGCTTTCCGTCGAGCGCCAAGTCGCCCCTGCCAACCAAATCGCCTATATCGACGCGCAGGGCAGGGAATTCCATTGCGAAAACGGCTTTTTCGACAAGCCTTATCTTTCCGATGCGGTAACGGAGCAAACGCGTTTCCGCTATGCCAGCATGACCAAGCTGTGGACGGCCGATGCCGTGCTGGCGCTGGTCAACGAAAACAAAATCGGCCTGGATACCAAAGCCGTCGACATCCTGCCTGAAATCCGCAACCAAACCGATCCGCGCATGAACGACATCACGGTTGCCCATCTGCTGCTGCATCAGGGCGGCTTCGACCGCTATTCCATGCTCGGCATCGATATGTTCAACCCGAACGAAGAACCGCTCTGCCCCAACCATTTGGCCGAACTGGGAACAATCCGTTTGAATTTCACGCCCGGCAGCCGCACCAGCTATTCCAATTTGGGCTATTGCCTCTTGGGCGAAATCGTGGCGAGAAAATCGGGCGGCGGCACTTATACCGAGGCGATGGGCAGGCTTTACCCTCTGGCGCAAGACGGCCTGAAATTCATCCGCCAACAGCAGGAAAGTGACGAAGTTAGTTACAATTATGTCGAAAAAGGGCTTACCGGTCTTGCAGACATTTATTCTTCTTTCGATTACGCTGCGGCGGCCTCTGCCGCAGGCCTGTCAGGTAGCGCATTGGGTGCGGCAAAAGAAATCCGCGCCATGTTGGCACGGGAAAAGCTTAATATCACTTCGCTGCCGGAAAATGTAAGCTGCAATTTGGCGCAAATGCGCGACTGTTACGGCTATGCCATGTTTCCCTATCGGGAAAACGGCCGCTCTTTGGTTTGGTTTCGCGACGGCAATCTGCCCGCCGCCTCTTCCGTGGCCATGGTAGACGGCGAAGGCGGCGTCACCGTGCTGCTGGCCTCGGGTTGGGCGGAATCTCCCGCCGAGGGGGCAGACGAAATCAAACGTTTTATTTACCGCAGCAGATTTTAAGCGGCAGGCCGGACGGCCGCCGCATGTTAATGAGAAAGTCAGTATGAACAACGCAAAAAACACAAAGGGTTTTACCCTGATCGAGCTGATAATTGTGATCGCAATCATCGGCATTCTGGCGGCCATCGCCATTCCGCAGTATCAGAACTATATCGTCCGCACGCAGCTCAACCGCGCTTATTACGAAGTGAAATCCACGGTAACCAGCATTGAAACCGTGTTGGGCAACGGCAATTTCCCGACCCTGCGGCCGGAAGAAGACAATACGGTGGCCGACGGCGTCAAACGCGAATACATCGGCCTCAATTCCACCATCCCACAATCCAACATCATCAGCTCGGCCGTCATCACGAAGGATGCGTCTAAAAATTTCAAAGACATCAGCATTGTTTTGGGAAAAAACGCGACCAACACCCTGCACGGCACAACCATCACGCTGACTCGCGATGCGGAAGGCGGATGGACGTGCAGCATCAAAAAGCCCAATGGTTCTTCCGTAAACCTGCCTTCGATCAACAGCTTGTGCACGCTTTCTTAATCAACATCCGCATGATATGAAAATCTTCGCAATCTGCCGGCTTTGCGAAGATTTTTACTGTAGGTGTGATTTCCTTAATGAATTGAAATGGTTTGAGAAACAGTATGACCCAACCCAAACTTTCCCGATGGCGTTTTGCCCTTCGGCTTGCATCCATACATCTGCTTATCAATATCTTGGTGGCGGCCGTGGTTGCCGCATTGGTGTTTTTCGTCTGGTATCCGCAGCCTTATCCGGATTTGATGGGCGGTTTGCAGATTTTCGGTTTGATTGTGGCCGTGGACATTATCTGCGGGCCGGTATTGACGTCGGTTTTGGCTAATCCGGCCAAACCGAAACGGGAAACAGTAACGGATTTGCTGTTGGTTGGCATGATACAGGCGGCGGCGCTGCTATACGGGTTGTATACGGTGACTGCGGTGCGCCCCGTTTGGGTGGTGTTTGAAAACGACCGCTTTACGACTGTGAGCGCGGCAGAAATCGACAAAAACAGGTTGAATGAGGCTTTGCCCGAATTCCGGCAGCTGCCCTGGACGGGCGTGAAACGAATCGCCGTGCGGGATTCCAAAAGCGGAGACGAGGAGCAGGCGAGAATCGAAATGTCCATGCAGGGGATAGAACCGCGCATGCTGCCGGCTTGGTGGGAAGCGGAAAACGAAACCCACCGCGACCGCATCCGCAGCAAAATGAGGCCGGTGGCCGAACTGGAAAAACGGTATCCCGGCCATCCCGCTTTGGCTCAGGCCATCAGTAAAAGCGGGCTGCCAAGTGCCGATTTGTATTATCTGCCGTTTACCTCACAGGAAAACAAAGACTGGACGGTGCTGCTTGATAAGAACACCGATTTCAAAGCTTTTGCGCCGCTGGATGCGTTTAAGAAATAAGTTCAGCAAAAGGCCGTCTGAAAACTTGGTTTTCAGACGGCCTTTTGCCGTTTGCCCGTTTGGGCGAAAGCGCTTTATTCCACCACAATCTTCGGAAACGCCTGGCTGTAATCCTTGCCTTTATCGGCAATCGTCAGTGCAATGTTGAATGCCGCATCGGTATAAAGTTTGGCAACGGCGGGATGGTTTTCCTGCAAAGCCTTAGCCGTACCGCTATCCATCGCTTCGCGCACCGCCAATGTGAGCGGCAGTTGGCCCAAAAGCGGCACGTTCAACCTTTCAGCCAAGGCCTTACCGCCGTCGCTACCGAAAATTGCTTCGCTATGGCCGCAGTTGGAGCAGATGTGTACCGACATATTTTCCAGCACGCCGAAAATCGGAATATTGACTTTGTCGAACATATCCACCGCCTTGCGTGCGTCTATCAGTGCGATGTCCTGCGGCGTGGTAACAACTACCGAGCCGGTAACGGGGATTTTCTGCGACAGGGTAAGCTGAATATCGCCCGTACCCGGCGGCAAATCGACAAACAGGTAATCCACATCGTCCCATTCGCTTTGAAACAATAATTGCTGCAAAGCTTGGCTGACCATCGGCCCGCGCCAAACCACGGCCTGGTCGGTATCGACCAAAAAACCGATGGACATCACCTGGATGCCGCCGTCCGCCTCCACGGGAATCAGTTTTTTGTTTTCCTGATCGGGCTTGCGGTCTTGCACGCCCAGCATGGTCGGCTGGCTGGGACCGTACAAATCGGCATCCAGCACACCCACACGCGCGCCCATACGCGCCATGGCCATCGCCAGGTTGGCAGTGGTGGTGGATTTGCCCACGCCGCCCTTGCCCGAGGCCACGGCGATAATGTTTTTCACACCCTTAATCGTTGCCACGCCGGGCTGCACTTTGTGCGTGGCGATTTCGGTGGCGATTTCGATATGCAGCGGCAGAGTATTACCTGCGGCAGCCAAGACCGTCTGAATACGCTCGGCCAGCCCGTCCCACAAATGTGCGGTCGGGAAACCGAAAGATAACTCGATATGCAGGCCGTCTGCCTCTTCATGCAGTTTTTTAACGGCTTTTTCACCGCCCAAGGTGCGTTGCGTGCCGGGCAGTTGGATATTTTCCAAAATTTGTGTGTAGTCAGGTGTTTTTTTTCGTTTAAACATGATTATTTCAACTTACTGCAGATGATGGGAAATTTGCCGTCTTCGTTCATATGCAATGCCGCCACATCCAGTTTTTTGACGATATATTCGCGCATTCCTTTAATTTCCTTTTGCTCCTCTACAGCCTGTTTCATGCTGGCAAACATCGCATCGTCTACTCTCCGTTCTGACGTGCCTATTTTCGCTAGGTCGTGCATCCTCTCAACCTTTTCCTGACGGACTATGGTTTCCAGCCTGTTGCCCTCCAACCGCCAAGTCCCGCTTTCGGTTGTGCGGTAAATTGCAGTTTTAACGCCTTGTTTTGGCGTATCTGTTTCCCGAGGGATATACTCATCCGTATAAGACTTGATTTTTTTATCGGTGGAAAATGTGAAAGTGGATTTGTAGGAAGGGCTGTCGGATTTGCTGGGCGGGACACATGTCCAAGTGCCGGCCAACCTCTCCTCTTGCAACCCACCCGCCCAAGCCGTAGCAGACAATAGGATAAAAAGCCATATGGGCGTTACTCGTCTGAACATTGGAATCTCCTTGATCATTGTGCAGGGGTATTTTAGCAGATTGAACAGGCTGTCGCGAAGGCGCAGGCCGTCTGAAAAGCACAACACAGGCGCAAACGCGGCCGCAACCGTTGAAACGGCAAAATATCAGCCGTTTGCATACACTTCCGCGTTTAAAGCATCGTACAGGCCGTCTGAAAATTTGCCCCTGCCGCAACAAATATTTAGAATGCAAAGCTTTCAACTTTGAGCCGCACCATGACCCAGCCGTTTATCGAAATGAAAAACGTCGTCTTCGCCTATGGCGACCGTCCGATACTGCGAGATGTCAGCTTCCGCATCGCGCAGGGTGCGTTTGCGGCGGTAATGGGCGGTTCGGGCAGCGGCAAAACCACGCTGATGCGGCTGATTACCGGCCAAATCCGCCCGCAGTCGGGACAAGTGCTGGTTCAGGGGCGCGATTTGTCGGCATTTTCGGCGCAGGAACTCCACGAACACCGCCGCCGCATGGGCGTGCTGTTCCAGCACGGCGCACTGTTTACCGATTTGTCGGTATACGACAACATCGCCTTCCCGATGCGCGAGCTGACCAAACTGCCCGAAGCCGTCATCCGCGATTTGGTGCTGCTGAAACTGAACGCCGTCGGCCTGCGCGGCGTAGAAAAACTGATGCCCGCCGAATTGTCGGGCGGCATGGCGCGGCGCGTGGCTTTGGCGCGCACCATCGCGCTCGACCCCGAATTGATGCTGTACGACGAACCGTTCACCGGACTCGACCCGATTTCGCTCGGCGTCATCGCTCACTTAATCAGCCGTGCCAACAAAGCACTGCGTTCCACCAGCGTGATGGTTACGCACGATATTGAAAAATCGCTGGAAATCGTCGATCAAGTGATTTTTTTGGCACACGGCGAAGTGGTATTTTCCGGCTCGCCCCAGGAAATGCGCGAACTCGATTCGCCTTGGGTGCGCCAGTTTGTCGGCGGCTTGGCCGACGGCCCCGTCGCCTTCCGCTATCCGGCGCAAACGACTTTGCAGCAGGATTTGCTGGGACGTTAAACCAGTTTTCAGACGGCCTGCCGAATACAAAAGGCCGTCTGAAAAAAACAATTGAACCGAAATATGAACCTTATCCGAACCGTCGGGGCGAAAACCCTCGGCTTTATACAGGCACTCGGCAGCGTCTGCCTGTTTCTACTGCAGATACTGGCGCACTCCGGCACATCGCTTTTACGCTTCCGCCTGAGCGTGCGGCAAGTGTATTTTGCCGGCGTGCTTTCCGTGCTGATTATCGCCGTCTCCGGCCTGTTCGTCGGCATGGTGCTGGGTTTGCAGGGCTATACCCAGCTGGCCAAATTCAAATCGGCCGACATCTTGGGCTACATGGTGGCGGCCTCACTGCTGCGCGAACTGGGCCCCGTATTGGCGGCCATTCTGTTTGCCAGCAGCGCGGGCGGCGCGATGACCAGCGAAATCGGCCTGATGAAGGCCACCGAACAACTCGAAGCCATGAATGTCATGGCGGTAAACCCCGTTGCCCGCGTCGTTGCGCCGCGCTTTTGGGCGGGCGTGTTTTCCATGCCGCTCTTGGCCTCAATCTTCAACGTGGCGGGCATTTACGGCGCGTATTTGGTCGGCGTGCAATGGCTGGGTTTGGACGGCGGCATTTTTTGGTCGCAGATGCAAAACAACATCTCCTTCGGCTACGACGTACTCAACGGCCTGATCAAATCGGCCTTTTTCGGCGTGGCGGTTACACTGATTGCCGTCCATCAGGGTTTTCACGCCTTGCCGACGTCCGAAGGCATCCTGCGCGCCAGCACGCGCACGGTCGTATCGTCCGCGCTGGTCGTACTGGCGATAGACTTCATCCTGACCGCCTTCATGTTTACCGGCTGAACGCAGCGCAATTACAACCAAGGAATTTTTCATGAAACGAAGCATTTTGGAATTTTGGGTCGGCCTGTTCGTCCTGATCGGCATCGCCGCACTGGCCTTCTTATCCTTCCGCGTTGCCGGCGGCGGCAATTTCGGCGGCGGCAGCGGGCAAACCTACACCGTCTATGCCAACTTCACCGACATCGGCGGGCTGAAAGTGAAAGCACCGATCAAGGCATCGGGCGTACTGGTCGGCCGCGTGCAAAACATCGCGCTCGACCCTGCAACCTATCAGGCCAAAGTAACGCTGCAATTGGACAAACAATACACTTTCAGCAGCGACGTATCCGCCCAAATCCTGACTTCCGGCCTGCTTGGCGAACAATACATCGGCCTGATGCAGGGCGGCGACAGCGACAGCCTGGCCGACGGCGACACCATCAGCCTGACCAGCTCCGCACTGGTGCTGGAAAACCTGATCGGCAAATTCATGACCAATATGGCGGAAGGCAATGCCAAGCCGTCTGAAAAAACAGCCGACAGCCAACCCTAACCCCACAACTCCCGAACCGAGAAAGTTACAACATGAAAACCACATTCTACACAGCAGCCCTGATTACCCTTGCCGCAGCAGGTACCGCACAGGCCACGCCGCAGCAGGCGGTTTCCCAAGTACGCGAAAATGCCGCCCAAGTATTGGCCATCCTGAAAAAAGCCAACGGCAGCAACGATGCGGCCGTACGCAAAGAGGCGGAGAACTACGCCCTGCCCTATTTCGACTTCCAGCGCATGACCGCACAAGCCGTCGGCCAACCCTGGACGCAGGCCACACCGGCACAGAAACAGGAATTGTCGAAAGAATTCCAAACCCTGTTAATCCGCACCTACTCCGGCACCATGCTGAAATTTAAAAATGCCACCGTCGATGTCAAAGGCAATCCCATCATCAACCGTGGCGGCAAAGAAGTCATCGTCCGCGTAGAAGTCAGCCAGGCAGGCAGCAAACCGGTCAATATGGACTTCACCACCTATCAGAGCGGCGGCAAATACCGCGTCTACAACGTGGCCATCGAAGGCGCGAGCCTGGTTACCGTTTACCGCAACCAATTCGGCGAAACCATTAAAAACAAAGGTTTCGACGGCCTGATTCAAGAACTGAAAAACAAAAACGGCGGCAAATAATGAACTGCGAAATCCGCGACGGCATCTTGCACCTTGACGGCGAAATCACCGTCAGAACCGTGCACGGCAGTGCCTACCGCCGATTTGTGCAGCTGAGCGGCGGCGACATCAAGGCTGTGGACTTGTCTGCGGTCAGCCGTGCCGATTCGGCCTGCCTGTCGCTGCTGTTTTCCGTACTGCGCCGCAACGGCAGTCGTCCCGAACTAAGGCATATGCCGCCCGCCGTGGCGGACTTGGCCGAACTGTACGAAGTCCGAGAATGGATCACGCCATGAAACGACACCCCATCGCATACACCGCCGCACTGGCATTGCTGCTTGCCGCCCTTCCCGCTGCCGCCGCCGATAAAGAAACCGCGCCGCCGCAAAACGCAACACAATCCGGCACACCTTTTCAGACGGCCTCCGAACCCGCCCGGCAGCCGGCCAAAGCAAAAAGCAAAGACCCCTACGAACGCTACAACCGTTTCATGTTCAAAGTGAACGACAAAGCAGACCGCTATGTCCTCGCGCCGGTTGCGCGCGGCTACCGCAAAGTTACCCCCGGCCCGGTACGCACCGGCGTGGGCAACTTCTTCAACAACCTGCGCGACGTGGTCAGCTTCGGCAGCAACCTGCTGCGCCTGGACATCAAACGCGCCAGCGAAGACTTCATGCGCGTTTCCGTCAACACCACCTTCGGGCTGGGCGGCCTGATCGACGTGGCCGGGGCGGGCGGCATCCCGAACAACAAAAATACCCTGGGCGACACTTTCGCCTCATGGGGCTGGAAAAACAGCAACTACTTCGTTTATCCGATTTTTGGCCCCTCCACCGTCCGCGACAGCCTGGGCACGACCGCACTGATGGCCTATCCGGTGCTAAACGCCGTATTCCACACCACCGCCGGCCGGGCTGCAGCCTCTGCCGTCAATGCGGTCAGCACGGGCGAAAGCCTGCTTGACCTGACCGACGGCATGGAGGAAGCCGCCCTCGACCCCTATATCATGATGCGCGACGGCTACATGGAAATACGCCGCCGCCAGCTCGGCTTGAAGCCGTCTGAAGGCGGCGGGGAAGACATAGACATCGACGAATTGGTGGCACCGGAAGAGCCTGCCGCCGCCATACCGGCCGCACCAACTGCCTCAGCCGCTTCCGAACCTGCCGTTGACACAAACGCCGCCGCTATTGCCGCCCCCGAAACAGCTTCGGCGGAAGAATCCAATCACATCGGCACTATCGGCGAATAATCCGTTTTACCGTTTTCACCATCACTTGAGGCCGTCTGAAAACACCTTTCAGACGGCCTCATATATAGTGGATTAAATTTAAATCAGGACAAGGCGGCGAGCCGCAGACAGTACAAAT
>ERZ772956.2769-NODE-2769-length-10874-cov-7.630650_pt1 | contig 10874 bp, 10 predicted proteins | sample MGYA00580683_ERZ772956 | MGnify/ENA primary metagenome ERZ772956 (study PRJEB29015, sample SAMEA2738077) | human oral metagenome | biome: human oral; feature: human-associated habitat; material: saliva | place: China | collected 2212 ...
TCGGGGTCCAACAATGGCAGCACCAGGCTGCCACCCCAGGCCGCTCAGAAAGGCATATACGCCATGAGCACCACAGAGTCTCACACTGAGGGGTTATCAACCGATATCTCTCGCCGCCTAGCACCTGAGAGGACGAGTGCGCTGCACGGTGCATCGCCTGGACGCCTCTGAGGAAGGCGGCTCGACATGAGCACCGATCTGCCCCTGTTCACCCACCCGGTCTTCGGCAACCTGCGCACCATCGTCGACGGCGAGACCATCTACATCTGCGCGAAGGATGCCGCCACCGCACTGGGCTACAGCAACACAAACGATGCCATCAAGCGCCACTGCAAGGGGGTCGTGAAACGCTACCCCCTTGAAACCCCTGGCGGCACCCAGGAATTCGCGTTCATCTACGAGAGCGACCTCTACCGACTGATCATCGGCAGTAAGCTGCCCGCCGCGCGCCAGTTCGAATCCTGGGTCATGGACGAGGTTCTGCCCTCGATCCGAGAGCATGGCCTGTATATCACTGATCGGGTGATCGAGAAGATCCGTACGAATCCGAAGGCTCTGCTCGCCATGTTGCAGTCCTACGTGGAGGAGAAGGAACGCAACGAAGCCCTGGCGGCAGAGAACCTCCAGCAAGCCCAGCTGCTGCTCGAGGCACGTCCGAAGGTCACCTACTACGACATGGTGCTGCAATCCGAGAACCTGCTGACCACCACCGAGATCGCCAAGGACTACGGGCTCACGGCCCGCAAGCTCAACAAGCTCCTCCATGAGCTGGGTGTGCAGTTTAAGCAGTCTGGCCGCTGGTTCCTCTACGCCGCCCACGCTGAGGCCGGCTACGCCCAGTCCAAGACCTTCGTCTACGACGAGGAAACCGGCAAGACCAATACCCACCTGTACTGGACCCAGAAGGGCCGACTCTTTATCTACGAGACCCTCAAGCATGAGCGTGGTCTGCTGCCTTTGATAGAGCGTGAGGTGGCCGAGTGAACTCCACCGACTCGACTATCCCGCGTCTGAACGATTCGGGGTGTGCGGATCCGACTGTGTATGAGGTGCTCAAGCGTGAGCAGCGTGCCCAGTTCGGGTACCGCCCCTTGGCCTACATCTGCAGCCCATTTGCTGGGGATACCGAGGTGAATATTCGTCTGGCTCGCCGTATGTGCGCCGCAGCAGTTAGCCGCCGCCGTATTCCTATCGCGCCGCACCTGCTGTTCCCGCAGTTCTTGGATGACGCCAAGTCCGCCGAGCGGGAACTCGCCATGTTCATGGGCCGCATCGTGCTGTCCAAGTGCGAGGAGGTGTGGGTGTACGCCCCGCGCATCAGCCCTGGCATGCGCACTGAGGCCTGCTGGGCCCGCCACCTCAATATCCCTCTCCGTTTTCTAGATTCTGACTTCCGGGAGATCCAGCCATGACCACCTTCACCCTGTTCACCGCCACGACCAGCGGCCTGGCCTCGAACACCCACTACCCGAACAAGGCCACCATCACTGATGCGGCCGACCTGGAGGCAGCCGCCCGCTTTGACCATGTTGCTGCCGAATACCAGGGCAATCAGCGCTCCACCCACGGGTTTGTCACCTCGGACTGCCTGGTCATGGACATCGACAACGACCACTCCGAGATCCCCGATGAGTGGGTGACTCCGCAGGGCTTGGCAGACCTGCTGGCGAGCGTGGAGTTTATGACGGTCACGTCCCGCAACCACAACACCTCCAAGCACGGGACACCACCTCGGCCTCGCTTCCACGTCTACCTGCCCATCAGTCCGGTGACCGACCCAGCCGCCTACGCGGGATTGAAGAAGTCCCTGGCTGACCGCTTCGACTTCTTCGACGCTGGGGCCTTGGATGCGGCCCGTTTCCTCTACGGACACCCCGCCCCGCAGGTGGAAGCCTTCACCGGTTCAACGCTGGTCGACGAGTGGCTGACCCGCCAGGCTGAGGCAGATGCGTTCGCCGCGTTCGATGCTGCCACTCTCGCTATCGGGGAGGGCAGTCGTAATGCCACTCTGTCCCGTTTCGCCGGCCGGGTACTGATCCGTTACGGGGATACCGACCAGGCTCGTACCCTATTTGACCGCAAGGCCGCGCTGTGCGACCCACCCCTACCCACGCCGGAGCTGGAAGCGATCTGGCGTTCAGCCCTTCGGTTTGGTAAGAAAGTCGCCGAGAACCCGGACTACATCAGCCCAGATGCCTACGCCATGCTGACCGGGCTGTGCCCCGATGACTTTACTGATCTTGGGCAGGCCACCATCATGGCGATCAACTACCTCGACCGGGTCCGCTACAGCTCCGCCACCAAGTACCTCGCCTACGACGGTGGGGTGTGGTTGGAAAACGAGCAGGTCGCCCACCGGTTCTTCCAAGACCTCACCGAACGCCAACTCACCCAAGCCCGCGACAATCTCGCCAAGGCGAGAACTGTTGCCGCCGATACTGGTGCGCTGCAACTGCTGGCGTCGGCCTCCAAGGCGAAGGCACTGGCAGCGATGACCCCAGCCCAGCGTGACGCCTTCGAGAGGGTTGAACGCGCTGAAGCCTGGCTGGCATTCGTCTACAAATGCCGCTCCTCGCGCAGCATCCAGGCCGCCATGAAAGAAACCCAGCCCCTGGTGCTCATCGACCCAGGTGATCTGGACCAGGATCCCTACCTGCTGTGCACCCCGGGCGGCACCCTCGACCTGCGCGAAGGCGCATCATCCCTGCGTCCCAATCAGCCCGGAGATCTCATCACTCGGCAAACCAGCCTCGCACCCAGCAGCGAGGGCATGGACGTGTGGCTTGCCGCCCTCGAGGTCATATTCCAAGGCAACCGCGAGCTCATCGGCTACGTGCAGCGGATCTGCGGGCTGGCAGCGATCGGCAAAGTCATGGTCGAAGCTCTCATCATCGCCTACGGGGATGGTGCCAACGGCAAATCCACCTTCTGGAACACCATCGCCAGAGTGCTAGGTTCTTACGCCTCGTCCATCAATGCTGAGGTGCTCATCGCAGGCAAGAAGAACAGCGCGAAAAACGACATGGCCGAAACCCGTGGCCGCCGGCTCCTGATCGCCGCTGAAACTGAAGAAGGCAAACGCCTGTCCACTGCCTCTGCGAAGCAGCTGGCCTCCACGGACAAGATCGCGGCGGAGAAGAAGTTCAAAGACCCGTTCTCGTTCACCCCGTCCCACAGTCTCGTGCTGTACACGAATCATCTGCCCAAGGTCGGGGCCATGGACCACGGCATCTGGCGCAGGCTTATCGTCGTCCCCTTCGAGGCAAAAATCGAAGGCAACCGGGACGTGAAGAACTATGGGGATGTGCTCTTTGAGCAGACCGGTGGTGCCGTATTGGCCTGGATCATCGAAGGAGCCCGGCTCATCCACGCCGAGAACTACCAGCTCACCCCACCCGCCTGCGTGGTGGAAGCCACTGAGGCGTACAGAGAGTCGAATAACTGGTTTGCCCACTTCCTTGAGGAATGCTGCACCACAGGCCAGGGACTGATGACCCCCTCAGGCGAGTTCTACCAAACCTACCGAGCGTGGGCTCTGGCCAGTGGCGAGTATGTGCGTTCGACCCGTGACTTCTATGCAGCTCTCGAACGCGAGGGTATGCGAGCCCAGAAAGTCAGTGGGAAACGCATGGTGATCGGGGTGGAACTCAACGACGAGCACCAGGGTCTGTGACGGGTGCGTGGACAGTCGGGACAGTCATTTCTATACCCTCCCTATAGGAAGTATTTTTTACTTCTCTATATATAGGTTGGGAACTGGGTGGCCCGACTGTCCTTCCTCAGGAGAAGGACACGAACAGTGAACGAAAAAGCCATCGAACAAGCACTCCGCCAAGCCATCCAAGCTGACGGAGGAATCTGCTGGAAGCTCGTCAGTCCCGGAGTGGACGGAGTCCCAGATCGGCTGTGCCTGAAAGCCGGACGAGCTGTCTTCGTTGAAGTCAAAGCCCCCGGCAAACGTCCCAGGCCACTACAGCAGCGTCGGATGAGACAACTGCGCGAGCGGGGCTTCACCTGCCTGGTCATCGACTCCATGAGCCAGATTGAGGAGGTGCGCCGTGCGCTATCAGCCTCATAACTACCAAGCTCAGGCCACGCGGTTTATTGAGGAGCACCCCGAGGCCGCGATCCTGCTCGGCATGGGGCTCGGCAAGACGATCATTACCCTGACCGCCATCTGGGGCCTCCTGCTGGACACCTTCGAAGCCCGCAGGGTTCTTGTGATTGCGCCGCTGCGAGTGGCGAGGGATACCTGGCCGACAGAAGTACTCAAGTGGGATCACCTGGATGGGCTGACCGTTGCGGTCGCTGTCGGTACAAGACAGCAGCGCCTCAACGCCTTGGCCGCGGGGGCGATGGTGACCGTCATCAACCGGGAGAACATCCCCTGGCTGGTGAAAACCCTCGGTGGTCAGTGGCCGTTTGACATGGTCGTCATCGACGAACTCAGCTCCTTCAAGAACCACAAGGCAGCCCGCTTCAAAGCCCTGAGCTCCGTGCGTCCCCATATTCACCGGATCGTAGGACTGACCGGCACCCCAGCCGCCAACGGCCTGGAGGATTTGTGGGCCCAGTTCAAGCTGCTAGATGGTGGTGAGCGTCTTGGCCGCTACATCACCCGCTACCGGGAACGCTGGTTCACCCCAGACCGCCGTAATGGCATGCAGGTGTTCTCCTACAAGCCCCGACCCGGTGCCGAGGCCGAGATCTACGAGGCGATCGGCGACATCACCCTGTCAATGAAAACCACCGACTACCTGGACTTGCCAGAGCTCACCATCACCACCGTGCCCGTCGAACTCAACCCCAAAGAACGCAACGTCTATGAGCGCATGGTGCGAGACATGGTTGTCGACCTTGACGGCGTGGTCGTTGATGCGGTGAACGCCGCGGCCCTGTCCGGCAAACTCCTGCAGCTAGCCTCCGGTGCCGTCTACAACGAAACCGGCCAGACCATCGAGGTACATGAACGCAAACTCGACGCGTTGGAAGACCTTCTTGAGGCCGCGAACGGGCAGAGCCTGCTGGTGGCCTACTGGCACAAACACGATGCCGCCCGTATCCAGGCCTGCTTCCCACAAGCCCGACAGCTGCAGACCACCGATGACTTCGAGGCGTGGAATGCCGGCGAGGTGCCGCTGGCGCTGATCCACCCAGCCTCAGCTGGGCACGGCCTGAACCTGCAGTCCGGCGGCCACCTACTCGTCTGGTTCAGCCTCACCTGGAGCTTGGAGCTCTACCAGCAGACCAACGCGAGGCTTCACCGGCAAGCCCAGACTCAGCCGGTCACCATCACCCACCTGACCGCAAAGAACACCATCGACGAGCAAGTTCTCGCAGCCCTCGAGGCGAAAGACACCACCCAAACCCGCCTGATCGACGCGGTCGTCGCGACCCTGACCCCGGAAAGGAAGTAACCCTATGCACGTGATGAGCAAGTACCTCGACACCTACAAGGCCACCCTGGCAGCACTCGAGGACTACGCCTCAATGCAGCACATCCTGGAGGCCACCGACCAGGCCATCAAAGACACCTACGACCAACTCACCACGGTGAGTTCGCAGCGTCTGGACGGGATGCCGCACGCACCCAACCCGAGAGCTGGTGAGGACCGGATCGCCTCCACCTTGGACAGGATGGACGCATACCGAGAGCGATACGCCCAGGCAAGGGAATACATGGACTGGTTCCTGCCTGCCTGGGGAGTACTTTCCGAGGATGACCGGTTCGTACTGGACACGTTCTTCTTCGCCGCCGACAAGGTTTCCCAGGAGGAACGGATCCGGGCAATCGCAGATCACTTTTACATCGAACGTTCCACCGCCCACACCAGAAAGTCTCGGGCAGTAGGGCGACTGGCGAAAGCCTTGTTTGGGTAGGCCGGACGCACCCAAGCGTTAGCGGGTATCGCGAAGTCCAGATGATTTTGGCCTTTGCCTCTCATACGGTGGTAAGTGGTTCAAACTACGACAAGCCCCCAACGCCCCGGCGTGTTGGGGGCTTCACCATGCATAGAAGAGGTGGCGGCCGTGCCGTACAAGCCGAAGACTCCGTGCCGGTATCCCGGCTGCCCCAAGCTGAGCGCCGAGCGGTTCTGCCCCCAGCACACCCAAGTAGAAGATCAGCGCTACCGCCGCTACCAGCGTGACCCGGAGATCAACCGACGCTACGGCACGGTCTGGAGAAAGATCCGTACTCGCTACCTGGACGCCCACACACTGTGTGAAGACTGCCTGAAAGCCGGGCACACCACACCAGCGCTGGAGGTTCACCACGTCGTGCCGCTCTCACACGGTGGCAGCCACGACGTGTCCACCTGCGGGCCTTGTGCAAACCCTGCCACTCACGCCAGTCCGCTCGTGATGGTGACCGGTGGAGAAACGCATCTCAGGTGTTTACCTATCACGAGAACGTGCATACCAAGGCTTGACCCAAAGGCCTATTGGCGAAACATCTTAGACCTTGACTTCCAAATGCTTGCCCCATTTCTAATGTGGTCGCCATTGGGGAAAACAATCGCTTCCGCAGGCAAAACATGCGTGCGGTAAATCATGAAGGAGGAACATTATGACCTATCCGAACACATCAATCACTGTCGATGGCCTGTGGGGGCCCGAAACGATCTACGCCTTTCAAGTATGGGCCAGACGACGCAACTGGTACCCCAGTAGCTATCTACTTGATGGGGTAGAAGGCCACGGAACCCGCACGGCGATCCAGCGCTGGCTCAAAGCCGAAGGATATTACTCTGGCGAAATTGATGGGATCATCGGCTCGCTCACAATGGACGCGATGCGCCGCAGTCTAGACGCCAAGGTCGACTGGAGCTTCACCGTGTATGACAGGAACGGCAAAGTTATCGGAAGGCACGATGGAAAACTCAAGAAAGCCTCGTCCTTCCCTCACCCAGACTACGTTGCCAAGCTTCAAACATACCTGAATCGAGTGCGTTAACCGCCATGAGTGGACTCACCGAACGCGCTCACGCGGACAACGGTAGCGAAGCAGTTGCTACCCATACAGATCAGTAACAAGAAATGCTGCAAGCCCAATACGGCATTACCCCTCAGACTCCGTCACCCTGGCGGAGTCTTTTCATTCCCGGGATTACCCCGCTTATTGAAAGGAAAATCATGACAGACCAGATGGTTCTTGCTACCCAGAAATGGCTGAACACAACCTATGGAACCCATCCGGAGTTCAAAGGCCCGATCCCCGAAGACGGCCGGACGGGATGGGGCACGATCAATGCACTCATCCGCGCACTACAGATCGAGCTTGGTATTACCCAGACCGCGAACAACTTTGGCCCAGGAACTCAGTCAAGGTTCACCGCCCGTTGGCCGCAAGGTATCCACCAGCAGGCTGATGGGGACAAGAGCACCAACAACGTGTATGCCATCATCCAAGGGGCCTTGTGGTGCAAGGGGTACTCAACTGGCAACCAGATCAGTACCCATTTCTACGGTGGAACTGGGGGTGCAATCAAGGCACTCAAGGAAGACATGGGATTCGGCGGAGACTCGACAGTTGACCTGGAAATCATGAAAGCACTGCTATCAATGAAGCAGTTTGTTCTGCTTCACCGCTATGGCGGCACCACCAAGATTCGAAACATCCAACAAGCCATTAACCGTGATCACCGCGCTTACACGGGTATCGTACCAACGGATGGGCTCTATGGGCGCGAGATGAACACTGCACTGATCCAGGTCCTGCAGAAGTTTGAAGGCTACAGCCCCGACGACGCAACAGGTAACTTCGGGGCCGGTACGCGCAGCAAGCTCAAGACGATTTCTCAGTCAACCGCATCGAGTAACCCTAACTGGGTATGGCTCGCCACGGCAGCGTTCATCTGTAACGGATACGGAGAAAACACCCGAACCTCCTGGGATCCGAGCTTTAAGAGCACGATCGAACAATTCCAGAAGGACTACGCCCTGCCCGTCACCGATGTCATCGATCCCACTACGTGGATGAGCCTACTGACCAGTAAAGGTGACCCAAACCGGCCTTGCGTCGCCTGTGATACTCGCTTCGAGATCACCGATGACCTTCTCGGACATCTCAAAGCTGATGGTTACAAGATCGTAGGCCGCTACCTAACCGAACCAGGTCAGGAAGATAAAGACCCTGCTGATTACTTCAAAGCGATCCGTCCTGGCGAGCTGGAACGCATCACCGCTGGAGGTTTGAAGTTTTTCCCGATTTTCCAGGAATACGGCCATCTTCTGAAATACTTCACCCCCGAAAACGGGGCAGCTCACGCAAAGAAGGCCCGCGAGGCAGCGCAACGACTAGGGATTCCCAGCACGTTCATCTTTTTCGCTGTGGACTTTGACGCGACTGACGACCAGGTCACAACGCACATCATGCCCTATTTCCGAGCAGTCCGTGACAGCCTCGGCGGTGGGTACCGAGTAGGCATCTACGCGTCCCGCAACATCTGTACCCGGGTCATCGAGGCGGGCTACGCCGGCACTGCTTTCGTTTCTGACATGTCCACAGGTTTTTCAGGAAACCTCGGCTTCTCAATCCCGAAGGATTGGACTTACGACCAGTTCACCGAGATTTCCGGATATCGAGGCAAGTGGGATCTGGACAAAGTCGCCTATTCCAACGCCTGGCCAGCGGTGTCCTACGTGTCCCCACAGACCGTAGAAGACCCTAACCCCAACACTGCAACCGACTATGAGAAGCTCTCGCCGATTGACCTGATCTGGCATCTAGAAAAACGCTTCGACGAACTTCGCAAGGACAATAAAGTCGGACGCGACTATATTTCAACCTCCCATGGAGATGTCGTTACCGTCGAGGTTTCTACATGGCGCGCTATCTTGAACTACCTGTCGAAGGAATACCTTGCAGAAGGCGGTTCCGGTTCCACATCCCAATGGACAGTGGCAGCTGAACCCTGGCGAGGCGCTGATGCCAGCATGTTGGAAAATGATCCGATTGCTAAGAAGATCATTGCAGCTTGGCAACGCTGGTGCGGTGATCGTAAACAGCACCTGATCGACGTTGCTGGGGGCGAAGTAGACATGCCTCACATGGCAGTCACCACGCTCGGATACCTCAACACCAACGTGGTTCCAGACCGTTGGACTGGATGGGCAGGCGATCTTGCCACAGCAATGGGTGAACTACAGAAACTCAAGAACTGGAACAAAGATCGCCAGGTTAATCTAGACAGAGCAGCACGCGGTCTTGTCGGCCAAAAAGACGACTACCTTAGTGATCCTGGGCTCAGCGGGTACACGCTTTACAAAGATGGTGATCATATCCGTAACACCTGCAACTATGCAGACATGTGCTCAGACGGCGATGCGATTGTTTTTGCTCGTGAACTACCCAAGCAGAATGAACATACTCACATCCTGTCTAACTTCCTGGGCAGTTACTACACCGATAAGGCGCGCCTGGCTAACCGCTTCAAGGAAATCGCATGGAGTGTAGGTGCCAAACAAGAAGGGAACGCAGCTACCGAGTTCGAGGATAATACGACACGGAGTGACGCAATATTTCGTGATCTGCTTGCATCTGGAGATCCGGATTCAGACGTGACAACCGCCTGCTGCAAAGCGCTAGCTAGCTTCATCTTTAGCCGCTAACTACTGCACCTTTGTTGTGGCGACTTTAATCTTTATTAAGGTCGCCAATCTTTGTTAAGGTCGCCACAACAGTCACAACAAAAGGAATTACAGTTACAAGAATGGCCCAAAAAGTGAAATACTGGTTCTCCCAAAAGGCGAAGTACGCTAATCGGCTGATTGGAATACATAAAAACAGTATCACGCCAGCTACAATCAAGGCAGGAAGGTTCCCCCTTGATAAGTCTTCTTGTCTGATGCTCATTGCTGCCAGTACCGGGGCTAGGATGAAATACATAAGTATAGGAAGCCCGAGCTGAATCATCCTTCCTATCGATAAAGCAGGGAAATGTAGCAGCCGCAGCGGAATCACTGACACCAGCATAAGAATTATATAAACCAGGCTGGGCCTTAAAGCGATAGGCACCCTTCCGAGGGTTGCTTTGATGCCAATGATGCTGCTTTTAATTAATAAAATCACGTTTTTCTTCCTTCACCTGGCTCCCTTGTCTTTCATTACGAAAGTTTATTGCTTACGGTAGCAGATTTCCCACATCCAAGCTATGGGTAGGGACGGTCGGATCTCTACCGGCTTTGGGTTCCTCAGCGGGCGGGGCCAACCGCGCGCAAAAACACCGATTCAAACGCGGTATTGACCCCTTTCGCCCTTCACGCCGGGGCACAACGCCCTGGGAAGGAGGCGAGGCGCGTGGCTAAAGACGGAACCAACCGGGGCGGCAGGCGCGTGCGCGCCGGCGCGAAACCTGACCAACTCAAGGACAAGCTCGAGGCCGGAAAGCCCGCCTCCCGCCTGCTTGAACCCGCAGACCTCGACCCCTTCGGTTTGGAGGGCGGTGACGTGGGCGATGGTGCGTTGCTTGAGGGTGAGACCATGCCGGAGCCGTCGGCCTACCTGTCCGCGACCCAGCGTGACGGGCAGCCGCTGTTGGCTGGGGAGCTCTACCGGGAGACCTGGGCGTGGCTGGACGCGCGCGGGGTCGCCTCGTTTGTGTCTCCGCGCCTGATTGAGGCTTACGCGCAGGCGTTTGCCCGCTACATCCAGTGCGAGGAAGCAATCAGCAAGTTCGGCCTGCTGGGCAAGCACCCCACCACGGGTGCCGCGATCGCCTCCCAGTTCGGCAAGAACGCCACCGACGCTGACGCCCTGACCGCCCACAACCAGGTGCTCGGCAAAGAGATCGAGGCCCAGCGCTCCAAAATCCAGGCCCTGAAGGCCGCACTGGATAACGCGTCTGCGTCCTTCGGGCAGTCAGATTCTCGCA
>ERZ772956.2771-NODE-2771-length-10872-cov-6.984376_pt1 | contig 10872 bp, 7 predicted proteins | sample MGYA00580683_ERZ772956 | MGnify/ENA primary metagenome ERZ772956 (study PRJEB29015, sample SAMEA2738077) | human oral metagenome | biome: human oral; feature: human-associated habitat; material: saliva | place: China | collected 2212 ...
CCTCCTGGGTCTTGGCCCGCAGCTTCTCGGTGAGCTTGTCCCGCTCGGCCTGGACTCGGGCGCGGCGGTCCTCTGCGTCGTCGGAGCGATTGCGCGAGCACATGAGCAGGTCCAGGTCCGCGATGCACGACTCCATGGAGGCGGTGTGCGTCATTGCCCCCTCGCCGTCCTTGTCCTCGCGCCCCTCGCCCCGCTCAGCGGGCGCATCGACGGGGTGACGCGCCGAGGCCACGGCCGGGATCCCGCGGGCCGGGGTATGCGGTGAGGAGGCGCTCGACGGTGAGGAGGATGATGCCGGAGCCGCCGGCGATCCTGAGGGCGCCGTGGAGGTGGGGGAGGCGGCCGCCGTCGCACCGGTCGCTGACGCAGTGGACCTCAGGGCCCTGAGCGCGGTGGGGTCCAGACGCAGGGTGTCGCCGTCCTGGGCGGGGCCGGCCATGGGGTCCTCGGCGGGCAGCGCCTGGAGGCCCAGCGGAGGGGTGCGGGGGTCGTGCTCGGTAGCCTCTCCCGGCTGCCCGCCAGTCCCGGGAGCAGGGTCTGCGGCGGCGGGACTGGCAGATAAGGTCACCGTGGCGATAGGCGCCGCCGGTTGCTGAACGGCCCCGGCCTCCAGGGTCGCCGGGTCGGCCTGAACTCCCTGCTCCTCGGCGAGCTTGGCGAGCTGCTCGTGGAGACGTCGCTGTTCGGCCGCCAGGTTCTCCCGGGCTGGGTGCTCCCAGCGCTCGCCCAGCGGGGAGTGGAAGAGGTGCTCACGGTTCAGGAGCCGGGAGATGATCGTCAGGCGACCGCGCAGGTACTCCTCCATGGGGATGTGGGAGTACTCCTCGCGCAGCAGTCGCACGTACTCGGTGTAGGTCTGGGGGTCCACGGCCAAGGTCCCCAGGTCGGCGTCAATGAGGGCCTGGGCGTCGATGTCGTCATCGGCGAGCATGTGCCGCTTGAGGTTGACGATGAGGCTGCACACCCGCTTGACCGTCTCCATCGGGACACCCAGGTGACGCAGGTCGGCCTCGGCGAAGGCGGCCGAGGCGGTCTCGTCCTCGCCGCCGTTGCCGCGGATGACCTCCTCGACGTCGGAGGAGAAGACGCAGCCGTGGTACCAGCAGGCGACCCGCATGATGTCCGGGTTGTGCGACTCCTCGGCCAGCTCATCGACCCGCGCGAGCATGTCGATGAGGTGGCGAAGATTGTGGAAGCGACGATCCGGTGTGGACCAGCGCTCAATGAGGAGCTCGCCGGCGGAGCCGATCGCCTCTGGGGGCTGCGTGGCGCCGATCGCCTTCACCGAGCGGGTGAAGGCGGGCAGAAGCCATTGCGGTGCTTCGATGACACCCATGGGTCAGTCTCCGTGTTGGAAATGGAACGCGTGCCATCGTAGGACTGTCCTCGCCGTGACGTCGACGTGACACAGTGTCTGGCGTGCCACTCTTGTCATTCTCCCCGGCTGACGGCCTCCCGGAGGTGTGTGGGGCCTACCAGGCCGGTGCGGGCGGCAGCTCGATGTGGACGGTGGCGCCGCCGCCGGGGGTCTGGAGCATCTGGACCGTGCCCTTGTGGGCGGCCACGATCCCCAGCACGATCGCCAGTCCCAGGCCGGAGCCCCCGGTCTCCCGGTTGCGGGAGGTGTCCGAGCGGTAGAAGCGCTGGAAGACCTTCTCGGCCGCCTCCGGTGGCACGCCGTGGCCGTGGTCGCGGACCTCGACGACGACGACCGGCTGCGCCGTCGGGTTGGCACGCGGGGGCGCCATGCCGATGGCGATCTCCACCGGCGTCCCGGAGGGGGTGTGGCGCACCACGTTGCCCAGCAGGTTGGTGAGGATCTGGGAGAGGCGGTCGCGGTCACCGATGACCTGGAGCGAGGGGGCCTCCTTGCCGGCGGCCTCGTCGCGGGGGTCGAGGGGGATGAGGCCGCAGTCGCGCTCGGGGGCCAGCACCATCATGTCGCTCAGGGCGCCGGCGGCCAGGTCGGTGAGGTTGACCGGCTCCATCGACATCTCCCGGCCCTCGTCGATCCGGGCCAGCTGGAGGAGATCGTCGACGAGGCGCCCCATCCGGTTGGACTCGGTCTCGATGCGCCCCATGACCTCACCGGTCTTGTTCGCGGGCACCCCGCCCATCCGGTAGAGCTCGCCGTAGCCGCGGATGGCGGCCAGGGGGGTGCGCAGCTCGTGGGAGGCGTCGGAGACGAAACGCGTCATCCGCTCCTGGGCCACGACCTGGGCGGCGAAGGAGCTCTCGTTCTGGGTGAGCATCGTGTTGATCGCCCGCTGCAGCGAGCCCACCTCCGTGGTGCGCGGCTCGGTGACCAGGATGCGGGCGGACAGGTCGCCGTGGGCGATCCGGGCGGCCACACCCTCGATCTGGCGCAGGGAGCGGAACGAGCGGTGAACCAGGTAGGTGGCGAAGACGGCGCCCACCGAGATGATCGAGACGTCGGCCAGGGCCACCACGAGGCGGGTGCGCTCGACGGTCTCCATGACGTCGCTCAGTGGGAGGGCCAGGGCCACGGCGCCGGTGTACTCGCCGGTGTTCTGGTCTCGGATGAGCAGGGTGATCATCCGCCACTGGTGGCCGGGCTGATCGGAGTTGACTGTCGTGATCGGGAAGTCGCTCTTGTCCGCGTGGGCCAGGGCGCGCCGGTAGTCCAGGCCCTTGATCTGGGGCCGCCCGTACGTGGCGGCGGTGTCCGGGGAGATCCACTCCCCGTTGCGGCTGGGGTCGAGGTACTCGGCCTTGACGTAGTAGTTCGAGGGGAAGGTGGTGCTGCTGGTCCCTCCCTCGCGGATCTGGGCCAGTCCCTGGCTTCCGATGGCCACCGAGGTGGTGCGCAGCTGGCTGTCGATCTGGCCCATCATGTGGCTGTAGAGCAGCGAGGTCACCACGAAGGAGACGACGATGAGCCCGATGGCCAGGAGGCCGGTGGTCATGAGGGTCAGGCGCGTGCGCAGCGGCATCGCCTGCCAGGGCCGCTGAATCGCGGTGATCGGGTGCCATCGGCCCCGTTTGATCGGGCGGTGCTGCTTACCGGACGACTTGGCCGGGCGCGTGCTCCCCCCACGCGCCGCCGCCATCACTCGGCCTTGGGTTCGCGGAGCATGTAGCCGACTCCGCGACGAGTCTGGATGAGCGGGGTGACGGGCTGGCCGTCAGCGCCCTGGATCTGGTCCACCTTGCGGCGCAGGTAGGAGATGTAGGACTCCACGATCGCGGCGTCACCGTTCCAGTCGTACTCCCAGACGTGGTCGAGGATCTGGGCCTTGGACACGACGCGCCCGGCGTTGAGCATGAGGTAGCGCAGGAGCTTGAACTCGGTGGGCGACAGATCCACCTCGACCTCGGCGCGGTACACCTCGTGGGCGTCCTCGTCCAGGACCAGGTCGGCCACGCGCACGACGCCGTCGTCCTGGTTCTCAATGGCGTGGGTGCGGCGCAGGATGGCACGAATGCGGGCGATGACCTCCTCCAGCCCGAAGGGCTTGGTGACGTAGTCGTCGCCGCCGACGGTCAGGCCCTGGACCTTGTCCGCCATGTCATCGCGGGCGGTCAGGAAGAGGATCGGGGTGGTCACGTCGCGTTCGCGCAGGCGCCGGGCCACGGTGAAGCCGTCCATGTCGGGCAGCATGACGTCGAGGACCACCAGGTCGGGAGACGTCTTCTCCACTGTCTTCAGTGCGCCGTTGCCGTCGCCCGCGATCGAGACCTCGAAGCCTGCGAAGCGCAGGGACGAGGCCAGCAGGTCGCGGATGTTGGGTTCATCGTCGACGACAAGGAGGTGAGCTTCGGTGCGGGACTGCTGGGAACGCTCCATGAGTCTCACCATTCCTTCAGTTTCTGGTCGTTTCCTGAACGACGTCCGAATGGTCGCTGTTGATAGGTCAAGTGGTTGGTGTGACCTCGAACCAATTGTAGACCCGGGGAGTCTTGGAAATCCCACAAAACTGGGGAACTGTGTGGTTGTTGCTTGAACAGAGGCAGCAGCCGGTGACTCCTCGGTGAGTCGGCCTGTGACATGAAACGGGGCGGCGACAGGTGCCGCCGCCCCGCCGTCGGGTCAGAGGAAGGCGAGTGGGTCGAAGTCCTCCAGCGGGATGATGCACACGCGCGGCAGCGGGATGGTGAAGGCCTTGACGTCACTCTCCAGGTCGTAGACCGTCAGGCCCTCGCCCTCCAGGGCGGCCAGCTGGGCGTTGAGGAACTCGCGGAAGCACAGGATCCCCACCTTGGCGCCGGCCTGCAGGAGCCGCTCGATGTGGGGGATGTAGTCGCCGTCGTGGCTGCCCAGCAGGACGTGGGCCTCCTGCCCGGACTCGGCCCGTTCGGCCAGCGCCTCCAGGGTGCGCTGAATACCGATGTCGACGACCTTCTCGTCGTTGCTGCCGGACCCGGCCAGCGGCACGGGGCGGTAGTCCATGGCCAGCAGGGCCTGGATGAAGCTCATGGGCATATGGCCGCTGGTGGCGTTGAGGAAGAACAGGGCACGGGCCTCGTTCCCCTCATCCTCGGCGGCGTCGGCGGAGGACAGTTCATCGCAGTATGCGAGGACTCGGTCCCAGCGGGGCCGCTCCTCAGGTTCGGGACGCCGCCCCAGCACACTCATGCCGAGAGTGGCGTCAATGTTCTCGCCATCGACGAGAAGATAAGTCGGTACGCTCATGAGGCTCATGCTACCGGTCACGGCGTCCACTAGCCTCCGGCGACGCTCGATGACACCGCACCGATACCGGTCTCCCCGTGCCGACGACGCCGTCGGGTGCGGTCTGCGCGATCGGGGACAAAACTCACCGGGTGGGGGCGTTCGACGTCGTCAGGTGCGGTCTGCGCGGTCGGGGACAAAACCTTCCCGGCGGGGACAAAGCCTTCCCAGCGGGGACGATCGACGCCGTCGGGTGCGGAAATCCTGTCCCCGCAGGCGTGGGATGTCCCTGGCCGGGACGGACTGTCCCCGGGCGCGCGGAATGTCCCCGGCCGGGGCCCGTGTCGGCCCGGGCCGGCCTGTGTCGGCGGGCGTCGGCCGACGTCGAGGCGCACGAAGCCGCCCGGTACTCATCGGGATGATGAGTACCGGGCGGTCTACGGGGCTGAAGCGCCTAGGTAATGCGGCGAGGTCAGCTCAGTTCAGCTCAACTCAGTAGGAGGACGTCTCCTCGCCGGCCGGCTGACCCTGGTTCTTCAGGGCCGCGAAGGCGGCGTTGATCGCGTCGTCGTCACCGTCGGTGATCTGGGCGGGGGCCTGCTGCTGGGCGCCCGGAAGGGCCGGGTTCTGCCCGGACTTCAGGGCCGCCAGACGGGCCTCGGCCTCCAGGCCGGCGCCGGAGGTCTCGAGCTCGGCGAACTGGGACTCCAGGGAGGAGCCGGCCAGCTCCATCTGCCCGGCGGCCTGGGCCTCGACCCGACGCACCTGGTCCTCGTAGCGGGACAGCTCGCTGGTGGGGTCCAGGACGTTGATGGAGCGGATGGCGCCCTGCACCTTGACCTGGGCCTCGGCGGTCTTCTGACGGGCGATGAGCTGGTCGCGCTTGGAGCGCAGCTCGCCGAGCTTGACCTCCATCTGCTGCAGGCCGGTCTTGAGCTGCTCGACGACCTGACGCTGGGAGGCGATCATCGGCTCGGCGGCCTTGGCCTCGTTCTCCGCCGTGATCTGCTTGGTCAGCGCGATCTTGGCCAGCGAGTCCCACTTGTCCGCGCCGGCCGTGTCACCGCCGGAGCGCAGCTGGTCGGCCTTGCGGGAGGCGGCCAGGGCCTTGTTGCCCCAGTCCTTGGCCTCGGCGACGTCGGCGTCGTGGTCCTTCTCGGCCAGGCGCAGGTTGCCGATCGTCTGGGCGACGGCGTCACGGGCCTCGGCGATGGACGCCGTGTAGTCCCGCACCAGCTGGTTGAGCATCTTCTCCGGGTCCTCGGCGCGGTCCAGGAGCGCGTTGATGTTGGCGCGGGTGAGCTGGGCGATGCGCCCCAGGATCGACTGCTTCTCAGCCATGGTTGTTCGTCCTTCCGTCGAGCTGCGACGTCGGTGTGGGCAGATAGTGGGCAGGTATGGACCCGGCGCTCGCCGGGTGGTCGCCAGGTGGTGGCCGGTGGGCCAGGCGAATCAGGCGTCATGATCGCAGGTCCCGGCGCCCGGCGTCATGCGGGTGGGGGCCGCATCGCTCAGGGCATGACTGGTGGGCGGGTGAGGCGGGCGGTCGGCAGGACGCGGCTCAGAAGTCGCCGCCGCCGTCGAAGAAGCCGCCGCCTCCACCCGAGAAGTCCCCGCCGCCGGAGAAGAAGCCGCCGCCTCCGCCCCAGTCGCTGTCGTGGTGGTGGGAGCCCCAGCCACCGTAGTTGTGGCCGCCGCCCAGCAGCAGGCCACCCAGCAGGAGCGAGCCCAGGTCGAGCCCGCCGCCCGAGCGGCCGTAGCCGCCGGAGTAGCTCTCCCCGGAGCGCGGGCTCCACGAGCTCGACGACGACCCGCGCACGTCGGCCTCGGCCAGAGCCTGCGCCTGGGCCACGAGGGGCTCGGCCGCCGCGACCTCCGCCAGGGCCGCCACCGGGTCAGTGATCTGCACAGTAGTGGCGGCCGTGGCGTGACGGGCGGCCTCACTGAGCGCGGTGCGCGCCGAGGGGCCCACCGCCCCGCGATAGGTGGTGATGTAGGAGGTCACGGACTCCACCTGGGAGTTGAGGCGGGCCAGGCGCGAGCCCAGGGAGGCCCGGGCGCGCGAGTCGTTCTCCTCGCGCTCGCGGGCCGGGGCCAGGGCGGCGTCGATGGCGGCCTCGGCCCGGGCCAGGTGGTCCAGGGCGGCCAGGGGGTCGCCGCTCGGGCTAGCACCGCTGGCCTGACGGCCCTCGGCGACGGCGGCCTCGGCGTCGGCCACGAGCGGGGCCAGGGTCGCCGCCGGCACCGCGCCCTCCAGGCGCTTGGCGTCCACCAGGTCCGAGGAGATCGAGGCGATGGCCGCCTCCAGGTCCTTCGCCGCGCTCTGGAGGCGCTCGCGGGCCCCGGTGACCTGGGCGGCCAGCTGGCCGGCCTGGGCGATGGAGCCCTGGGCGATGCGCACCTGCTCGACCGCCGTCGCCTCCTGGGAGGCCTCGACGCTGGCGCGGGCCTGGTCCAGGGCGGTGCGCCCGGCGGCCAGCAGGCGGCGGGCCTGCTCGGGGGCCTGGGCCACGCTGGTCAGGGAGGAGGCGGGGTAGGCGGCACTGAGCGTCACCAGGATCGTCTCAGCCATGACGATGGCCTGCTCGGTCTCGTCGGCCCGCTGGGCGGTCTCGGCGATCGACGTCGGCAGGTTCGCCTCGATGCCGCGCCGCTTGTTGAAGGCCTCCTCCTGGGCGCGGATCTCACCGACCGCCTCCGAGCAGTGCTGGAGGATCTCGGTGTACATCTGGCGCTGCTGCGGCTCGGTCTCGGGGATGTCGTCGTCGAGGATCTTGCGCAGCTCGAAGCACCGCGACAGGTGCTTGCGGGCGCTGTCCAGGGCGGCGGTGAAGGCGTCCGTGGCGGACAGGCCGAACTGCGCCTGCGCGTAGGACAGCTCCTCGGCGGCGGCGCGCACCGTGTCATCGGCCTGGACCAGGGCGCTGCCAGCTTGGGTGCGCAGCTGCTCCACCGTCATTGCCGCGGGGCCTGTGGGCTGGTTGCTGGGGGCGCCGCTCTGATTCCTGCGTTTGCCGAACAGCATGCCGTCGTTCTCCTTGTTCTTCTTGCGCTTGTACACCGTCCAGGCGGCGGCCCCGCCGGCCGCGACCGCGCCCCCGCCCAGCAGGAGCGGAAGCGCCGAGGAGCCTGAGTCACCTGAGCTGCCCGAGCCCGATGAGCCGGACATGTTGTCCGGGATGGCGGCCACGGCGTCGTCGTAGTTGCCCGCGCTGAGCTGCTTCTTGATGGCCGAGTCGATCCGCTTGTAGTCGGACTCGGAGAACTTCGAGGAGTTGTCGTGCGCCTGCAGCTTGTAGCTCTTCGAGGCCGAGCCGTCGGAGGGGATGTTGATGACCAGGAGCATGTCGTCACGCCCCAGCTTCGTGTCCTTGAAGGTCTGCGCGGCGATGGCGGAGGCCTTCTGGCTGGAGTCGGAGACGGTCAGCACCCACAGGCCCACGCCGTACTTGGAGGACATGGTGTCCACGGCCTGCTGGGCCTTGGAGGCATCCAGGATCCCGAGCTCATCGGTGACGTGCTTGGTCAGGGTGGTCGACGCCGCCGGGACGGCTCGGGGCGCACTCACTGATCCAGCAGCCGGAGCCTGGACGGAGGACGCGGGGGCCGGGCCCGTCGTCGGTGCCGCCGCAGCGCTCGAGGATGCTCCCAGCAGTCCCAGGACGGCCGCCGTCGCGACGCCGGAAGCGGCCAGCTGATGCAAGGGGCGGGGGCGCGGGGACTGTGGGTGCTTCATCCGGGACATCGTCCCCGCAGGGCGCCGGTGTGAGCAAGTCGTTTCGCCTCAGGCGGCACATGTGTCGCGGAGGCGTCTGCGTCGAAGGGCACGCATCGAGGAGGCCTGTGCTGCCGATGGCAGGCGGAAGGCGTTTGTGTGGCGCCGGCCGACATGCGTAGGCGATCTGACGTCGTACGACGCCACCCCAAAAGAAATGCGGCGACGGTGCTTGTAATCGAATCGAGACCAGGCGTAGTGTGCTTTGTGCTTCGCAATAGTAACGATTGCTGAAAGGTTCTCAGATGTCGGGCCAGTTGAAGTGGGATCACAGTCAGGCTGCGTCTGCTGTGTCGAGTCTGGATGCGGCGAAGAGCGACATCAGTGGTGACACGGTGACGTCGCCGACGGGGTGTGGCTGGTCGGCGTCCTCGGCCTCAAAAGCGGTGTCGAACCTCCAGTCCCGATTGTCTAGCCTTCAATCAAATATCCCGACGATATCCACGAACCTGTCGACAGCCGACAAGAACATGGGGACGGTTGACTCGCAGAGCGCCAGCACTGTGCCGTCATCGTCGACGGTGCCTCCCTCTCACATGACGAGCTCCGGACCTCTCGTGCCCAAGAGCTCATCTTCCGGTTCGGCTCCGGGGCCTGGTGCCGGAGGAGTGAAGCCTCAGTTCTCGGTCCCACAGTCAGGATCCTCAGGCTCAGGGGGTTCGAACCACGCTACCGCAACACGTCCGAACTACCCAACGACGGGTTCAGATCCGCTTCGAAACTGACTGGGTAACCAGTAACTTTTGCGTTTAAAGGGGAGTAAATATGGCGATTGACACTCATCTGGATGCGACGCCGTCGGAGATCACGAATTCAGCGACCGCGATCGGGAACATTGAAACGCATGTTGACAGCGCTGAGGATGACCTGATCAGCGCCCGCAGGAGCGTCAATGAGTTGGAGGGTGAGACGGCACTCAACGCCTCAACCTCGATCAGCACGGGAGTCAATAACTGCGAGGACCTGGTCTCGGACCTGAAGAGTTACAAGAACGCACTGACCAACTTCGCAACCGCAATGGGCAAGGTGAAGACGGATCTCGAGGGAATTCGCAGCAGAGCCACTGCGGGTGGGTTGACGGTCAACGGGGAGAGCATCAAGGAACCTAAGGATTCCTTCCCCTTGGGGCCTGACTCCAGTAATTCCGTTGAGGTGAAAGCCTTCGACGAGGAGCAGGAGAAGATCGCCCTGTACAAGACTCTGGATACGGATACCAGTCATATTCGTGATCGTGAGACCGAGGCTCGCCAGACCTTCGCCGACGCATGCACCAGAATCACGGACGGGCATCCCGTCACCCAGACGGTGGCAGGCACGGTTGGCGGGTACTTCGCCCCCGACACCAAGAACGGCGGCTGGCAGGCGGCTGCGGGAGTCGGTACGTGGGCCATCAGCCGAGTTGATGATGGTGTCAAGATGGCTGAGGCAAAAGGACTGCGTGATAGTGGCGCAAATGTGGCTCGGACTATTGGGGAGGAAGAGGTCGTCTTAGGGGCCGGAGGTAGGGGGACAAGGCAGTGGCGATATGCCTTTAAAGATCGCAAGCTCTCGAACTGGTCGGTACCGAAGGGCGCGGAGGGTACGAAGGCGGCGAAGGCCGTCGACATGGCGCGCAAGGTGGGCTCCAGCAAGGCCATGACGTATGCCGGCCGGGCAGGTACTGCGGTGAGCTTCGGAGTGGACGCCTATCAGCAGTGGGAGAAGGACTCCCACAACCCGTCCATCGGCACGGGAGAGAAGGTCGCCCGGGCGGCGACGGCGGGCGCTGGTTCGGCTGCTGGTGGCTGGGCCGGGGCTGAGGCTGGGGCTGCTGTTGGTGCCTGTGTTGGTGGCCCGGTGGGTGCCGTGGTCGGCGGTGCGGTTGGTGCTGCCATTGGATCTGGTGTTGGGAAAAAGGTTGCTGATGGAGCAAATAGTCTCATTCACAAGTGGCGGCATTAAAGGCTTTCTGTCGGTGGGGTAAACTGTCGTGATTGAACAGGTGTTAGCTGCTGTTGTTGCTCTTGCTTTAGGTGGATTTGCGATTGCTGCTTGGTGGTTTGCGATGTTCTCCGATAGTGATTGGGGGGATCTTGCTCGCGAAGGGCTGTCGGGTGTCTTCAGTCTGGGGCGTAATACCATTGCGGTGATCGAGCCTGCTGTAGGAGGCTTCATGCTATTCGGGGGATGCGGCCTGCTGACTGATGCTAGTGGTGGGGGAGATAGTTTCCTTTCGGACTTGTTTTTTATCGGATGCTTGGCGTCATTGGTGGTGGCGGTGTTGGGGTTGATTCCGGTGCGGTTGCCGGGGTGGATGTATCCGGAGTGGCATGAGGAGCGGAGGTGGCGTCGTGCGGAGCAGGCTGAGTGGGAGGCGATGTACGGTTCCAAGGATGAGGGTGACGGTGAGACTGATTGGTGACCGTAGATCTTCCGTGTTGCCCGGGCGGTGACGGCGGGGGCTGGCTCGGCTGCTGGGGGCTGG
>ERZ772956.2775-NODE-2775-length-10863-cov-3.980385_pt1 | contig 10863 bp, 8 predicted proteins | sample MGYA00580683_ERZ772956 | MGnify/ENA primary metagenome ERZ772956 (study PRJEB29015, sample SAMEA2738077) | human oral metagenome | biome: human oral; feature: human-associated habitat; material: saliva | place: China | collected 2212 ...
ATATCATAAACGGAATCCACCTCTTGGATATAGGACGCTAGCCGCTCCAAACCGTAAGTTACTTCAGAGGTAACTGGACTGGTAGACAAACCACCGACCTGTTGGAAATAAGTAAACTGCGTGATTTCCATACCGTCAAGCCATACTTCCCAACCCAAACCTGCAGAACCAGTTGAAGGATTTTCCCAGTTGTCTTCGACAAAGCGAATATCGTGCTCTAGCGGGTTAATCCCTAACAATTCCAATGATTGTAAATACAACTCTTGAATGTTGCTTGGGCTTGGTTTCATTACAACTTGAAACTGATGATGTTGGTAGAGGCGATTCGGATTTTCGCCGTAACGCCCATCTGCTGGACGTCGCGAAGGTTCGACATAAGCCGCATTCCATGGCTCAGGTCCAATGGCACGAAGAAAAGTATATGGGCTCATGGTTCCAGCACCTTTTTCATTATCATAGGCCTGCATGAGCATGCAGCCCTGTTCATTCCAAAACTGCTGCAACGTTAAAATGATTTCCTGAAAGGTTAATTTTTTAGACATTTATAACTCCTTATCCCTTATCATCAATAAAAAAGTAGAACTGCACTCGACACGACACCCTATACAACTTTGCATAGGGGCGTCAAAACGCGGTTCCACCCTAGTTTATTACTTCATTGTTAATATAGCCTTAAGATAACATCAAGGACTAAAATTTACCGAAAGCTCCATCTTCATTCAGCTCTTATCTGGCTTCCACCATCCCAGACTCGCTAGCAAGTAATTGCATGAGACTTCTTTCATACAAAACATTATAGCAAGAAATAGAAAATTTGTAAAAGGAAAATATTTTCTTTTACGCCTATTTGTTAGAACTTCCACACAAACTACACTAATTAAGCTAGTAAACACCTATCAGATGGTTATCTGATTCGTTCCATTCGTTATCTAACTAAAACTACTATTTTACCTGTCTTCGCAGTGAATTATTTCTTAAGCCTTTCTAAAAAACTTGTCTAGTTCTTCTTGAGCTTTCGATGTCTCTGAGCAAGTCAGAAGGTAGGATTTTTATAGTCATAAGAAGATATAAGGCAGCTCTTGTTATATTAATACTAATACAATGATTTTACTAAATTATCTAACTCTCCTTCTAGCATTTCGGTACTTGAATCAGATTTAGCCTTTTCATGAATTCGCTTAGAAAGTTCTGAAATTTGAACATGAAGAGCTATAGACGAATCATATTTGGGAATCTTAATATTTTTAAGAACGTCTACCCCTCTATTTAACCCTACAGAATATGCATCGATTATATCCCTAATACTTTTTGAGTTCAAGATAGCAGAGATATAATAAGCCTCATCCATTGTATCAGTAGCTAACATAAGAACTTTTGAATCAACAACAACTGCTTTGTCTTCTCCTCCAAATATTTCTAAATCAGATTGAGGTAATGTACTATACTTTCCTATCGCTACTGCAGCAAAACTACTAGCTTGCTCTTTCCAGATAACTTTGTAATCAGAGAAAGTATAATCACCTACATTATCGAGTCGATACCACGGTTGGGTTTCAGGATTATAGAACTTTCCACTTTGAATTCTACTTGCCAAAAGCCCGTCTTTATAATATTCAAGCCACTCGTAGGTTTTAGGAGCTTCATCAGCCAAAATATCTTCCTTCAAACCGTATGGAGTATCGACTTTATGAGGAACTAACATAAATTCATTTGACACAACTTTCCACCTTTGAATATTTCTCCCACCTAACATAGGATATACAAAAGTAGATTCAATGTTCCCTTTTTGCTCACCTTTAGATTTTAAATCTTTTCTTCTCTGACGAGATATATCGTTAATTATATTCAAGGTCCCATCCTCATTTTTATGAGGATGCTTCAAAATATATATACCTTTCGCTCCAGCTGGCTCAATCCCTTTTCTTCCCTTATACTCTGCAGGCGCCCCATTAAGTAATACTTTATTGACAATCGCTATTTCGCCCGGTTCCAGCGTTAACCATGAAGATTGCAAATCAGACTCATCAATTGGCTTGGCAAATAATCTCCTGTTTTCTATATATTTTACAACTTGATTCCATCCAAAATGGGCTTCAAATGAACGTTTTTCTTTATAAGACCACTCATACCATGAATTCATCGGATATTTCATTTGACTTCCCTTTTCAAACAAGACACCAATGGTTCTAACGGTATGCTTTGGTTTAAAAATCTGAATATCATTATAATCATCAACCAAGGTTATTTTTACAGGAATTGTTGTTTATTTCTGGTTATTGAAAATTTCCTAAATCCTTCTCCACCTTTAGTTGACTTCAGAAATGTCCATGGAAGTAAGAAATACATTTTCCCATTTTCTTTTAGATATTGATCTAATGAAACATATGTGACCGCCATTCCAAAATCGTCATGAGTTGTTTTCTTATCGTATGCATTTTTTTCAAATATCCCATAACTTTTCCATACTTCTAGTGTTCCTTCTCTATAAATCTTACTCATAGATTTCCATGCTATCCAAGGTGGATTTCCAACAACAAAATCGAATTTTTGTTTTAACATCACTGGAGCAAAACTATTTTTTAGAATCCGTCCCCAAAATGAATCTTGCGCACTTCTATGGTAACGAATCATATCTTCATACATTTCAGCCACAGCTCTGCTCTGTGTCTCTGATAACTTTAGCTTATTTAATACCAAACTTTCAAATACCGAGAATGGTCTATCTTTCTCAATTGAATAACTAATATCATCCAAGAATTTACTTCCTTCCTCGAAACTTTCAAACTTAGGAATAATAAAATCACCAACAGAAGTCTGAGCTTTAAAAGTTTCTCTATCCTCTTCTGAATATACAATAGGAGATAAAACAGAATCTGATATGTAAATCGGAATTGACAGCGGGGAAGGAAAATCAGAAAATTTTTCTTCTACAGATGATAACAAAGTTAGAATATAATTTGCTTTAGCAGAAACCGCTGAAATAGGGTTTAAATCAAATCCAACTATATTATTTGAAATTATTTTTGCTTTTTCAAAATTTATGCTATTAGCTTCACTTTGAATTGTTCGTTTTAAAGCTTGGATTACGAATGCACCCGAACCACATGTTGGATCAATAATTTTCTTATTTAGTTCTCCAAAATACTTAACTCGGTCTAATGAATGTTCCACTATCCAATCTGGCGAGAAATATTCTCCTAAAAGATGTCTAATTTGATCAGGAATTAATGTCATATAGATTTCTTGTAAGACATCTTGAACACTTTCAGGACGTAACTTATAAGTTGCCAAATCAAAGTTATTAAGCATAACATAAATATCTTGAATAATCTTCAGCATTTCACTTGTATCTGACTTATCATAAAGATATGTAAACCATTCATAATAATGTATTTCAAAGAAGTTAGAAATTATTTCTGAATTTTTAGTATTTCTTCCTTCAAATAGTGAAATTATGTCACTCCAATTGGGTTTAAAATTATTGACTAAAGCAGGATTTATCATTTTATTAATAAACGAATCAATTAGCAACTTCAAAAAAATATTAAAGTAAGTCTGTGTCGAAAAGAGAAACAGCTTTGAATCTATATCAATTAAGTCTTGGACACCATAAAGCTTCCTTATAGATTCAGATGTCTCATTAAACTCCGTTTCCTGCTCCTCTTTACCAAACATAGCTCCAAATGTCCTATCCCACTCATAATATAATGTTTTTGTTCTTTGATTACCGTCAAGTAATAGCTGGGAATCCATAATCTTATAAATGGTCATAATTCCTTTTGAAATTTTTGGATTTTTAGGATTGAAAACTGCAGATAAGCTCTCTTTTGAAATTTTTGTCTTTTCAGTAGAATTGAATAACAATATTAGTTGTTCGAGACCATCTCTAAAACTTAACTTTTTCCATGTAAATTCATAAGGGCATTCAATTTCTGTATTATTATAAATTCCTTCAAAACGAGTTCTAGTTAAATCAATTTTCTTTTTATCTATAGCTTTTGTAAATCTAGCAAATATCCACTCATTACCATCAAAACCTATACCAAAAGTATCTAGTATTGAGTCATTTATCTCATTCCCCACAATACTATTAAGTATGTACTGATAGAGACCACTATCCCTTTTATTTTGTTCACGACCGAATAATGCTTCATGTTCACCTTTTTGTTTCCCAAAATGATTATACTTTTTATACTCAATCACTAAATTAGCGATTGTTCCATCTGCCCTCCCACCTTTTACAAATGTGCGTTCTGATTGAAATATGGTATTTGGTGCATACTTTTTTTGAATTGGAGAAAATATATCACTGTATGCATATAATTTCACATCGTCTTCTGTGTTCAAAGTTCTACTTCTAAACTCTTTCAGCAAATCGTCAATTACTAACATCTTACTACTCCTATACGCTAACTTCATTCTCTATTATACCATAATAGTTCTAAGAGTTTTTTACTTCTTAATCTATATATTAGAACACCCTCACTCCTGCTTCTTTCTTACTTAATCATTTTGGCCCGCACAATCCTTAATTGAATATCCTCCTACTAGTTTATTTCTGACAATACTTCTCGATATACTTTTAGCGCATTAGAAAATGACAATCAATTCATTTCTCTTCACCTGATTTTAGTTTTTCCAGCACTTTCTCATTAATAAAAAAGCCATTTTAAACAAAATAAGCTAATGAAATCTGATATACTTCATTAGCTTTCAATCTTTACCCTGCCATCTCTGCCACTTGTTCCATTTTTGTTTTCTTGCTTGGACTGGATAGGCGGCGCTTGCTGTCGCGGATGGTGTTGAGGTCTTTGAGGAGTTTAGCAAAGTGGAGTTTTTCGGGATAGGCTTCTGCGGAGGCTGCGGTATAGCGCATAAAGAGGTCATAGATACGGGAGAGCTCGGTACGCAGCTGCTTGGTTTTGCCGACTTCTTTGCTGGACTTGGCTGCACGCGCTAGGGCTTCAGCCTTATCGTAGTCTTCCTGAGCAGTCGTCACTGCGCTAATCACTGGTGAGAGTCCCAGCGTAGTTACTGCCGCATTGTAGGGCTCTTCCTTAAGGGTTTTGAGGAGACTCTTAATCTCAGCAGCGGCTACATCGTTATTATGCTTGGTGATATCCTTGTACTTAGTCAGGACTGGAGCCAGCGTCTCATGCGCTTCCCTAAACTTCGCTTCCTTTATCTTAGCAAATCCCCTATGCAGGGTAAAGAGCCCGACCAGAGCACTATCTCGCTCCTTATCTACCTCTGCTAGACTCGTGGTCTGCTTCTTTTCCACGCTGGCTAGCTGTTTCTGGAACTCTTCTAGCTTGCTCGCAAAGGGATCCAAGTGCTTACCATACATATCTTCGTTCTTATTGGCCTTGACAAAGTCCGTGATGATTTGACGAGAATCCGTCATCAAACTTTCAAACTCACGGTGAGTAAAGTTGCTATAGGTCAGGGGACGAATGGTGTAGTTAGTAGTCATAATAAAACCTCTCCAATAATTTGATGAACTAAGTATAGCACGTGGCGATAAATCTTTTGCAAGGCTGCCCTGAAATGTCATTTTTTATCCCTGAAATAGCACTTTTTCAAAATCAAAGACATAAAATATCCCCACCTGATGATTTCTTCAACTTCAGATGGGGATTATTTTTCTTAAAAAATGAATTATCAGAGCATTTCACGCTTAGAATGCTTTAAAATTTTAACAAAAGCTAATATTCGAACTTTAGAAAACTTTAAAATTATAGCAAACCACATCATCTGACAAATAGAAAGCATGTATTTTTTCACAAACAGGACTATTCGAAGCCTAGTTTATCTAAATATTTTAGTAAACACTCGTATTCAGCCTTTAGATTGAATAGACCTTTAGCTAGAGACTCTTTTTCGAGGCTTTGAAAATTACATTTCACTTTTACCTCCCCACTCTCAAGGGCTCGATGATATCCTCAATCAGTTGGGTGTAATTTCCAATTCTTGGGTCTTCTTCATCTAATTTCCCTATCTTAGTATTTCGTTGGATATTGGGCTCGTTTTACACCTTTCATTATTGCACTGAAACATCTTTTTTTATAGTTTCTTCTAGTGGTAGAGATAAAAATCCCCAGCTCTTTTCAAACTGGGGATAGCTTTAGATTTTTAATTCATATACTTCCTGCCAGCCAGCTGGTCCTAATATCCGCTGGGGCTGTTTGCTAAAACCAGTCTCTCGGTAGAGGTAGGAAGCGACTTGATTTCTCTCATTGACACCTAGTATGATGCTTTTATACATAGGCAAATGCTCTCTTATGAAATCAGGCAAGAGCTTCAGCGTCTGACTACCGTACCCTCGCACCCGAAAGTCTTCATCCGTTGAAAAGCTACGAAGGAGCAGGCTATCTGGCTGACCGCCATAAGTAAACTTCTTTTCTCCAGCATCCAAGATCAGAAAGGTTACAATTTGATGTTCTTCAAGACCCAAGATAGCATAGCGATTTTCTAAGTCAGCGACAGCCTCCTTAGGATGGCTGGTAAATCTCAAGTCGGTTAAATGGTAAGACTGCAAGGCTTCTCTATCTGAACTTCGATAGAATCGGATTTGCATCTAAAAATCCATCCCATCCGGATTTGGTGCGCCACCGGCCAAACCGCTGACATTTTTAAGCACTTCCAAATCATCAGCATCTAGCTCAATATCAAAGCAGTCTAGATTGCTGGCAATCCGGCTCGGAGTGACCGACTTAGGCAGGGGCAGGAAGCCTTCCTGCAAGCTCCAAGCTAGCGCGACTTGAGCAATGGTCTTACCATACTTGTCTGCCACAGCCTGTACAGCTGGATTTTGGAAGAGCTCTCCTTGGCCAAATGGTCCCCAAGCTTCCAGTAAAATCTCATGCTCACGGCAGAAGTTCACCGCCTCTGTCTGATAGACACCTGGAGCCAGACGGATTTGATTGACAGCAGGAGTCATGCGCGCTGTTTCAAGCAAGGCTTCTAAGTGATGAGGCAAGAAATTGCTGACGCCAATCGCTCGAATCTTTCCGAGATTATAAAGATCTTCCATAGCACGCCAGACTTCGGCATTGCGCTTTTTCCAAGCATCGTTTTCCCTCAGGGGTTTGGGATTCGGCCAGTGGATGAGGTAGAGATCCAGATAGTCCAGTCCCAACCGCTCCATTGAGGCCGCAAAGGCCTCTTGAGCCTCCTCATAAGTATGAATGTCATTCCAAAGCTTGGTCGTGATGAAGAGCTCCTCCCGCGGAATGCCACTGTCCTTGATTGCCCGTCCGACACTCTCTTCGTTCTTATAGATAGCTGCCGTATCAATGTGCCGATAGCCTGCCTTGAGAGCGGCTAATGTTGCTTGATAGGCTTCTTCGCCATCCTGAGCCTTCCAAGTACCAAAGCCCAACACCGGAATGCCTACACCATTGTTCAAAAGATATTCTCTCATCTCACGTCTCCTTTATAAGTTCCATCTACTGCCTTCAGCAAGGCAGCTGCTACAGTGATCACAAGAGCAAAACTGCTCACTTCTTTTCCTTTTTCTTCAGTATTGGTTTGGGTTTGAAGATATTTTCCTTGGTCGGCTCCATCCCTTTACTGAAAAAGCTATAGATAATGAAAGCTACTCCTGCGACAAGGATTAAGATTCGTCCAAAGATCAGTCCCGCCAGCAGCAAAACAAGTCCCATTATCAAAAATTTCGCATCAATTCGTTTCATAGCCTACTCCTGTTTACATTATAGTCTCATTATATCACGCCTAAGAAAGCAATTCAAATCTAGACGAAGGCTATCAAGTAGCTTGCCAATCAAAAAGAACAGGTTTCCCTGCTCTTTCTGAAAAATATAAGGAGACTAATTTAAAATACCTGCGGTTCTCATACATGGAATCGTTCTTGACCATCAAGATAAGTAGCTACCAGCTCTAAATCTTTATCTAAAACGATAAAGTCAGCATCGTAGCCTTCCTTGATCTGTCCGCAGACATCATCAATATGGACTGATTTTGCCGGAATCAGGCTAGCCATCATGACTGCCTGATGAGGATTGGCAATGCCCCATTTGACCACATTTTTCAATCCGTCCTTGAGTTTTAGGATAGAGCCAGCTAGATTGCCCGTTGACTTGAGCCGAGCTGTTCCTTCCGCCACAACCACTGGAAATTCTCCCAGCATGTAGTCACCATCTTCAAGACCTCCTGCGGTCATACAGTCAGTAATGAGGGCAATATTTTCATGTCCCTTTTGCTTGAGCAAGATGTCACAGGCCTTAGGGTCCACATGGTGGCCGTCACAAATCAGTTCCGCATAGGTGTGGGGCAACTCATACATGGCACCAACCATGCCTAGCTCCCGGTGGGTCAAGCCCCGCATACCATTGTAGGCATGCACCCAGACACTGGCACCTGCTTCGACCGCAGTTTTGGCTTCATCAAAGGTTGCGTTAGAATGCCCCAAAGCAACGGTCACGCCTTCATCAGTCAGCGTGCGGACAAATTCCTCAACGCCATCACGTTCTGGCGCGAGAGCAATTTTATTGAGCAAGCCATTTGCGGCCTTTTGCCAAGCACGAAACTCATCCATGCTAGGATCTTTCATATAGGCTGGATTTTGAGCGCCTTTATACTTTTCGGTGAAATAAGGCCCTTCAAAATAGAGACCGCGAATCTTGGCTCCGCTAGCTTCTTGATAGCGAGCACCGATATTTTCAGTAACCGCTAAGAGCCGCTCATAGGACGAAGTCAACGTTGTAGGTAAAAAGCTGGTCACACCGGTAGTCAAGAGACCCTTACTCATGGTATGAAGAGTTCCTTCGATGTTATTGTCCATCACATCAACACCGCCAAAGCCGTGAATGTGAGTATCCACCAGACCCGGCGCAATCGAGTAGCCGCTGTAGTCTATGACTTCTGCATCCTGCGGAACAGACTGCACCAGCTTGCCAAACTTGCCGTCAATCAGCTCTAAATAACCGCCTTGACGGATTCCCTGAGGATAAAAAAATTGATCTGCTTTGATATATGTAGGCATAAGACTGCCTCCCTTGTCTTGACTTCTGTATTCTCTGCCATTCAAAGCGGAATTCTGTGATAGAGCTAGCTTATTGCTATAGCTACTTTCTAACTCCCGCTTTTGAATCTCTGAGTTTTCTTGACTATATTATAACTCTTTCTTTTTTATTTGTAAATGGTATATACCTATTTTTACGAAAAATTGTTATATTAAATTTAAAAAAACAGAAAACCCAGCCATAACAGCTGAGTTTCTGCTTTATTTTTTCTCTAAATCGCGCAGCATCTGGTCGATTTTATTGCCATACTCGATAGATTCGTCCTTGACAAAGGTCAAATCTGGAATCTTGTACATCTTCAGATTGTGACCCAGCTCTCGCTTGATGGTACCGGTCGCTTTTTCCAGACCGGTCTGAGCTTTTTGATTATCAGAGGCCAGATTGCTCATAATCGTGTAGTAGACTTTGGCCATGGATAGGTCGCCCAGCATTTGGACATCGGTGATGGTCACTCCCTGCACCCGCGGGTCACGAACTTTCTTCTGCAAGATTTCATTGACTTCGCGCTTGATTTCCATTCCCACACGGTCTGTACGAAAATTGTTTGCCATGAGATTTCCTTTCTAATTTTTCTTTTCTGCAATATAAGCTAGGCTAGGCCTAGCTTATATTTTAGTTTTAATGAATGAAATCTGTTTTAAACTCTTGGTGAAAGGGACTAGAAGTACAGACTTCCACCAACAATGATTTCACTGCGAATTTTTAACGGACTTCTTATCTTATTTCTTAATTTCTTCCATGATGTAGGCTTCAATCGTGTCATCTACTTGGATGTCATTGTAGCCGTCAATCATGAGACCACCTTCGCGGCCGTTAGTGACTTCTTTCACATCATCCTTGAAGTGCTTCAAGCTAGCCAACTGACCGTCGTAAATCACGACGCCATCACGGATGACACGAACCTTGGAATCACGGGTAACTTTACCATTGATAACCATAAATCCACCGATAGTACCAACCTTGGAAACCTTGAAGGTTTCGCGGATAAGGGCTTCCCCGATGATTTTTTCTTGGTATTCTGGGTCCAGCATTCCTTTCATGGCATCTTCCATTTCTTCGATAACCTTATAGATAATGCTGTGAAGACGGATTTCTACATCATCAGCTTCTGCTTGCTGGCGAGCTTGTGGTGTAGGACGAACGTTAAATCCAATGATAAAGGCATTTGAAGCTTCTGCCAATGTCACGTCAGACTCATTGATAGCACCAACTGCTGAGTGGACAATGGTAATCTTAACGCCTTCCACTTCAATCTTCTGCAAGGAAGCAGCCAAGGCTTCTACAGAACCTTGTACGTCGGCTTTGATAATGACGTTAACAGACTTAACTTCACCAGCTTTGAGGGTATCAAAGAGATTTTCCAGACTGACACGATGAGTAGCTTGACGTTGCTTGAGAAGGGCACGTTTAGCACGTTCTTCACCGGCTGCACGCGCAGCTTTTTCATCTTCATAGACGGCAAAGTGGTCACCTGCCATCGGAGTTTCGTTAAGACCAGTGATAGAAACCGGCGTAGATGGACCTGCCACTTTGACACGACGACCTAAGTCATTGGTCATAGCCCGAACGCGTCCGAAGGTATTTCCGACAACGATTGGATCTTGAACATTCAGCGTACCTTGTTGGACAAGAAGAGTTGCAACTGCACCTTTTCCTTTATCCAAACGGGCTTCGATAACCGTACCGATAGCGCGAACAGTCGGATCTGCTTTGAGTTCTTGGATTTCTGCTACAAGAAGTACTGTTTCCAAGAGTTCATCGATGTTTTGGTTGAATTTAGCTGAGATTTCAACAAATTCAGAATCTCCACCCCAAGCAG
>ERZ772956.2781-NODE-2781-length-10848-cov-2.644677_pt1 | contig 10848 bp, 5 predicted proteins | sample MGYA00580683_ERZ772956 | MGnify/ENA primary metagenome ERZ772956 (study PRJEB29015, sample SAMEA2738077) | human oral metagenome | biome: human oral; feature: human-associated habitat; material: saliva | place: China | collected 2212 ...
CACCAGCCGTTATAGTCAACATCAACGCGGCGGTGCAGCCAGTGCGTGCTACGCAGGTTGCTGCGGCCCAGATCGTGACCCATGACCATATCATCGTAAGGCTTGTCGTAGAAGTTACGCCACGGATTGACAACCTCGCCGTAGGCGTGCAGCACCGAGCGGTCGAACATATCAAACATATGTGCGCCCACGATGGTGGGGTTTTTGCAGTAGTTTGCAAACGTCACCATGCGCAGGATGGACTCAGGCTCAACAATCACGTCATCATCCAGCAGCAGCACATAGTCGCTGCCGTTATTCACGGCCTCAAACATGCCACGGGAGAAACCGCCCGAACCGCCCAAGTTACCCTGATTAATAATACGGAATTTACCCGCGAGCGGCTTAACAACTTCCTCAAAATCGGGGTGGTCCTGCACCTTTTTATTTCCTTGATCAACGATCAGGAACTCGTGCACAGAATCAAAAATCTCGGGGCTTTCACCCAGTGTGCGAATATTGTTAATGCAGTACTCAACCTTGTTCATGGTAGTGATCTGCACGGTTGCCTGGCCAGCGTTTACATCAGCGCGCGGCTCAATATCACCCAGCCAGTTAGCCTCAATCAGCTCAAGGTCGGTGGTGCCCGAAAGATCAAACCAGTACCATCCGCCGTCGCCAAATGGGGCTAACGGAAGCTGGAAAGTCGTTTCTGCTGATCCGGACAGCAGCTTAGCGTCCACACGCTGAATAACGCCGCGGCCGTTAGATTTATACACCACGACCATACCTTCACCACTGGTATGTACGCTCAAAACCACCTGTTTCAGGTCAGTCCACCGGCGCCAGTATGAGGCAGGAAAAGCGTTAAAATACGTCCCAAAGGAGAGGTGTTTACCGTCGCCCACCGTAATAGAGCGGCGCCCCGTCAGGTTACGGGCGGCGTTAGCAGATGCAGCGGGCGCGGGCGCATTAAGGGTCTGTGCGTCGGTAGCCTCTTTAAGGCTTGTGGCCGCATCACTATCGAAACGGGTAGGAAGCTGCACACCGGTGGCGGCGCCAGCATCCACATACAGGGGTACCACATCGGTTTCCACAGCGCTGGGGAAGATCACGCGCTGTAAGGTTTTTAAAGTTTTTTCCTCAGTTGTCATTATGCGTCCACACCGCCGGATTCGATCGTGGCGCCCTCAGCAAAATGCGGGCGGATCTTATTGTCGAACATCGACAGCGCGGATCCGATAGCCATGTGCATATCCAGGTACTTGTAGGTGCCCAGGCGCCCGCCGAACAGCACGTCCTTCTCCCCCTTAGCAAGATCGCGGTACTTCAGCAGCTTCTCACGGTCCACGGAGGTGTTCACCGGGTAATAGGGCTCGTCTCCCTTATTGGCGAAGCGTGAGTACTCGCGCATAATCACGGTCGCGTCCTTGGTGTAGTCGCGCTCAGGATGGAAGTGGCGGAACTCATGGATACGAGTGAAAGGAACGTCAGCATCCGGGTAGTTCATGACTGAGCACCCTTGGAAGTCCTCAATAGGCAAGACTTCTTCTTCCAAATCAATGGTGCGCCATGACAAGTCACCTTCGGTGTAGTCAAAGTAACGGTCCACGGGACCGGTGTAAACCACAGGAACCTGGCCCAGCACCTTCTCACGCGAGTATTCATGATCTCCCGAGAAGAAATCGGTATTCAGCCGCACCTCAATATTCGGGTGCGCTGCCATACGCTCCAGCCAAGCAGTGTAACCGCCCACCGGCAGCCCCTCATACTTGTCGTTAAAGTAGCGGTTGTCATAGGTGTAACGCACCGGCAGTCGGGAAATAATGGAGGCCGGCAGCTCCTCCGGCGGGGTCTGCCACTGCTTAGCGGTGTAGTGCTTAATGAATGCCTCATACAGGGGGCGCCCAATCAGCGAAATGCCCTTATCGTTGAGGTTCTGCGGATCAGTACCGGCCAGTTCCCCGGCTTGTTCAGCAATAAGTGCTTTCGCTTCAGCCGGTGAATATGCAGCGTTAAAGAACTGGTTAATAGTACCCAGATTAATGGGCATCGGGTACACCACACCATCGTGGCGGGTGTATACGCGGTGCACGTAATTCGTAAAATCGGTAAAACGGTTCACATACTCCCAGACACGTTCGTTGGAGGTGTGAAACAGGTGCGCCCCATAGCGGTGCACCTCGATGCCGGTCTGCTCTTCGTTCTCGCTGTATGCGTTACCACCGATATGAGAGCGGCGGTCCAACAGTGCCACCTTTAAACCAAGCTCAGTTGCGGCCTGTTCGGCAATGGTCAGGCCAAAAAGGCCCGAGCCGACAACTACGAGATCAGCAGTCAATTTCTTCTCCTGTAAGTCATGGGAAACCCGCACGCAAACTACGAATTTACCAGTTTAACGGCGCCTAGAGCCAGGCGTAACCACAGCCTTCAGCGGCGCAGCAGCACCTTCTAAAGACGGATTTAATCATATCTAAAGTTACCTGATATCCGCACCCATTGCATATTTGCATCGTATTTTTTCGGCCTCCGAAAAAGAATCCGGGACGGGCATAGTCTGCACCGCCTCCGCATTCACAGCTTGTAATATTTACGGCATTTAGACGGCATCGAACTACAAAATATGTGGATAACTATGCTTAATGGTCACAATAGGTATTTTTATCCACAATATATGATTACATCTCTTGATTTATACTTTGACATGTTTTGATATTATTACATGAAGTATTCGTTGTTTCTTGCCGATACACCCCGCACCCTGGGGAAACCCGATTACCCTTCCTACCCGCAGCTGCTCTCCGTTGAGTGCGCTGCGGGTTCTCAGGCACGCCAGCTTGCCCAAGCGCTGCCTCATTCGGCCCTGACTGTGGCCGGTCGTCCGCTCGAAACCCTCACCGTTGGAGCGACTCCGCTGACCCCCGGAGCATGCCTCGAGCCCGGCCGCACACAACTGACCCAACCAGCGGCAGTCAGCACGCTCTATGTGCTCCGAGGCCCTGATGCGGGGCATGCCTACCCCATACCGCGCGGGCACACACACATCGGACGCTCACAGAAAAACAACCAGGCGGTTGCCCTCAACGACCCCTATCTAGCACCCAATCACGGAACCCTGGTGGTGGATGGCTCAGGGGCACGTCTCATCCTTTCTCACCCACCCCGCAGTAAAAACTTGGCTGCCTTACCCCTGCCCCACGGGGTACTGCCCGGCGCGAGCAACAATAAAGAACAAGAAATACGGTGGAATGAGCCTTTCATAGTGGGTTCATCTACCTGTCTTCTCACCGCTCCCGGGCAAAGCCCGGCTTTACCCCAGAGTACGGGTTCACCCTTTGAACCGGTCACTTCTCACACCCAAGCCGCACGTAAACTCGGCACGCTCATTATCATGGTGTGCCTACCGCTAATTATTGGTGTGGCAGTGGCAACGCTCACCGGGATGTGGATGTTCCTGCTCATGTCATTAGCCTCATCAGCCTTAATGCTGTTACATATGCTCAGCGGTCGAGGCGAAAACAAACGCGCCCAGCGAGAGGTTCACAACTCCGGCGAGCGCGAGAAATTACGTGCCGAAGGGCTCACCCCGGCTGGAGCCCGCCCATTTATTCCTGCCGCCGACCAGTCTGCTGCTGCGGCGATCGTGCTCGGGGCAGGCCCGCGCCTGCCATTTGTGAGCGGACGTAATCTGAATGTCTCTTCCCTTAAACCTCATAAGCGGGCTCCTCATTACGTTCCGGTTCCCACGGCCGCGTTACCGCACGAGTTGCATCTAAAGCCTGAGCATCTGCACGCCTATCTGGTGCAGCTGGTGGCGGTCTACCCTGGGGAGATTATCGTATTAGCCCCCGCATCCGCAGCAACAGTTGTGCGTGATGCGTTGGTATGCCTTGGAGTTCACGAACGGGTGCGCCTGTGCGTTAGTCCTGAGCAGATCGCTGAAGCACTGGCAGTAACAGTTCCTGAGCCTCAGGAATCTTTCTTGCCAAGCTCACAGCCTGCAGCCATTCCCCCGCTGTTTATTTCAGCGGGCGTGCCGCGCGGTGGTACAGGTGTTTTCCCTACAAGGGCTGCCTTGTGTATTGTGCATCCTCACGATACAGCTCATGTTCCGGTGCTAAATGGTGCGGCACTGTCTTTGCAGACCGTTGGAGAGTACCAGCAAAGTATCTCGTATGTGCGCTCGGGGCCTGCCCCGGCCGAGCTGACCCCTGCCGAGAGCGTGGGGCAAGTACATCCGTTAGAGCTGAATGATTCTTGCGCTACAGCGGATGGGTTAAGTATTGCCCAGTATGTTCGTGCGTTGGGTGCATTAGCGGGTAGCGGGGAGTCTGATACTGTCGCTGAGGCCACGGATGCAGCTTCGGTTCATAGCAGGTCGTTGCGGCTTTCTGAGCTGGATTCTCTCAATGGGAAAAATGCTCACGCAAACGGTATTGACCCGATGGGGTTACTCTGTGAGGAAGCAGCAGCCCGCTGGGCTATGAACCGCTACTCCCCTGACCTGTACTGTCTGCTGGGTTCGGCACCGGGCGGGTACCTTGATATGGGGCTGTCTGAGCATGGTCCCCACTGGATTGTGGGCGGCACCACCGGTGCGGGTAAGTCGCAGTTGCTGCGTTCTTTGATTCTGACCGTGGCGCTGCGTTACGGCCCGGAGAGGCTGGGGCTGATCTTGGTCGATTTTAAGGGATCTGCTGGTCTGGGTCCGCTCGCACAGCTACCGCAGACTTTGAGTATGCTGAGCAACTTTGATGTGTCTGCAGTGCACCGTGCTCTTGAGTTTTTGCGGGCCGATGTGCGCCGCCGCGAACGTGATTTGCTGAGCTTGGGGGTGAACTCGTACCGTGATTATTTGCGTTTGTGCGCGGCCTCAGGTGAGATTCCTGCGTACCCGGAATTGGTGATTGTGGTTGATGAGTTCCGCATGTTGGTTGAGTCGATGCCGGATGCTATGAACGAGCTGATGAAAATTGCGACGATTGGCCGTTCATTGGGTCTGCACCTGATTCTGGCAACTCAGCGGCCGCAAGGCAGTATTTCACAGGATATTCGAGCAAATATTGCCAGTAATATTTGTTTGCGTGTCTCTTCGGGGCAGGATTCATTTAATCTGGTGGGTCATGAGGGCGCGGCAAGTATCCCCGCCTCTTGCCCGGGCGCAGGGTATGTACGTCTGCCGGATGGCCAGAACCTGCCGTTTAGGGCTCCGCTGGTTGATGCTCTCCCCAGTAATACGGTTCAGGCCCCGTTCGCGGCGCAGCTGTTACAGGATGGCGCATGGGTTCCGCTCATTAGCCCGGTAGCACAGCAGGACGCGTCCGACGATTCTCAAGGTGAGGATGCTCAATTAAACCGTGCCGTGCAGCTCATTCGTGAGGCATTTGAGTCCTACGCTGTCTCTGCGGGGGATTATCAGCCGATCCCACAAGAGCTGGCAGCCCATACGGAGCTGACCGTTTCTTCCCGTGAGTTTGAGTACACACTGGGCGAGCTGGAGATCGCGCGTTATGGTGTGCGCCAGCCGCGTACGTGGGGGATCTCCTGTGGTGCATCTGCAGCTAGTGGGGCTGAGCAGGAGGAGGCTGCGGGTGCGCTGGCTGTGTTGGGGGCGGTGGGTGAGCGTTCAAACCTTTTGAACGCGATGCTGGCCCAGGCTGCTCAACGCGGGGAGCGCATCATTGTGTTGACTGCCGATTCTGGGTTGCACCGGCGTTTGGCGTGCGCTTACGCAGAGGGATGTGAGGTGTTTGATGCCCTGGTTGGCCCTCATGAACTGTCGCATTTACAGTACTGTTTGCAGCAGCTGCGTAGCGGCTACACGGTGCCGGGCCGTGAAAGGCAGCAGGATGGTGCACTGGTGGTTGTTGACGGGCTGGATTCGTGGCTTGAGCTTCTCATGCGCTTGCCGCAGGTTGAGGGCCAGCTGTATGATCTGCTGGCGCAGGGGCATCGTTACGGGTACCGTGTGGTGTTTACCAGTGCACTTTCGCTTCGTGGACGTTTCGCGTCGGTGGCGCATTCGACGTTGTTGTCTCGGCGGTTTGTTGAGAATGACCTGATGCGCAAGACAGTGAAGAACTATCCGGTTCCGGCGCAGGGCCATTTTGCGGTGGAGGGAACGTTAAATACCGATTTAATTGGGGATGAGCCGCTGGAGGCTTCGGTATTGAGCCCGGTAACATTGAGTTCCTCGGAGCTTACCAAGTTATTGCAGGATACAAACGGCAGGTCGCATCGGGTGCGGCCTCTGGTGCAGTTCCCTGAGGGAATCTCACTTCCTGCTCAGGATGCGGTGCTGGATATTCACCGGAAGAGTCCTGGAGCTCTATTGTGCGGGTATCAGCGTGATGGGTCAGCGGCTCTGATTCATGCGCCGCAGGGAACGTTTGTTCCGGTGCCTGGTGCGCGTTCTTCTGGTAAGAGCACGTTTTTGCAGAACCTTGGTTCACTGAACCCGCAGTATGGTGTGCTTCATATTGCGGGGGCTAATAATCCGGATGCGCAGCAGCTTCGTGAGACCTTTGAGAATGTTCCTCACCCGGAGCGGGTGATCCTGGCAGTTGATGATGTGCCGTATATTTCTGCGGCTACCCAGCAGGTGTTACTAGAGTTTGGGCGTAAGTTCCGGGCCGGGTTTATTGCTTACACCCCGTACACACGGTGGCTTTCATCGCCGGTGTTGGCGTCTTTGTCAGGGTGTTCACGAGCGGTTGTTATTAATCCGCGGACTGCTGCCGATGGGGAGATTTGTACGCTTTCAGAGCTTCCGCTTGATCTGTACACGGAGGGTACTCTACCGCCGGGTCGGGCGGTTGCGGTAGATGCTGGGCGGGCTACCGCCTGCCAGTTACCGAGTGCCGTTTAAGGTCTGCTTCGTCTGCTTCGGTTGTTTCGTGCAGGTACTGGCTGGTTACCGGGAGGAATACGGCAACCAGTGCAGTACCGGAGAGGAGTAATAGCACTGTGGGAATGATGATAAAGGAGAAAGGTGCATGGTCTGCCCCAACCACACTGCGGTAGGAGAAGTAGCTGTATATATTTGAGGCATTAATGAAGCTGGCACAGGCGTGAATCAGGGCCATGGGGGTGCGAGCTGTTCGTTTTCCCCGATAAAACCTGAGGGCAAAGAATAAGATTATGAGGCCAAAGAAAGCCTGGATAATACCGCCGACGAGGCGTTCTTGAACGGCTCGGGCCGCATCACCAAAGAGCGGGTCTGCGACCCCCCGGAAAAGCAGATACACAGCTTCTACGGTTGAAAGCCCCGCCACGAACAGAACGCTCAGGGGCGCTTTGGGGTTCACAGTCGTCTTCGGGGTGGCCATAGTCATCCTTTGGTAGGTGCGTTGAGCGGGGTAAGGGTGCATAGATCTGCAGCCCGCGTCCCTCTATTTTAGCGACCCCTACAGCTCTTCGGCGTAGTGCTGGGAAACACTCTATGAGTTTATGTCATAAATACCCGTTACTTCCTTTTGAGCGAGGTTACCCTATGTGATACATACCTCTAATATTTCAAAAAGTTTTTTTGGAAAACCTCTTGTCAGCATGCCCGGACCGTGGGAAAGTTGATACGTCAAGTTCCCCCTCCGTTCGGGGGATGCTTTATGTCACACACCAAAAGTCAAACGCACGAAGCGCCCCGGTGCCAGTGCACTACTAAAAGATTGAAGGAGGTCCAGCTGTGGATTGGCGTAGCCGTGCTGCTTGCTTGGATAAGGATCCCGAACTGTTTTTCCCCGTTGGAAACACCGGACCTGCCCTTTTGCAGATTGAAGAAGCAAAAACAGTGTGCCGTTCCTGTGAGGTAGTTGATGTCTGCCTGAAGTGGGCTATCGATACCGGTCAGGATTCCGGTGTTTGGGGTGGCACCAGTGAGGATGAGCGCCGCGCTATGAAGCGTCGTGCTGCTCGCGCCCGCCGCGCGTCCTAATCATACGCGCTACTACACACATACAGCTGAACGCGGCTCCCGAAGGGAAGCCGCGTTTTGTTACCCCAGCATAACTACGATAAAACTACTCTAGCCATATAGCTTGTAGTCTTAGGTGTTCTTAATTAAGCCGGGCACTAATAATCACCCGGGTACCAGCAGGCTCATGCGGCTCCCACCGGATAGAACCGTTGAGCTCACTAGCTACAAGGGTGCGCACAATCTGCATCCCCAACCCCTCATTGCCCGTGCTGGGCCGGTATGCTTCAGCCCCGGACTCCTCAATGGGCTCTCCCCCCATCCCTTGACCATCGTCAGTGATAATGACGGTGAGAGTGTCCTCACCCACCTCATTCATGGAACGAATTCCTTCTAGGGTGACCGTTCCAGCACCCCCATTAAGGCCGTGCTCCACGGCGTTGGCCACAACCTCATTAATAACAAGCGCCAAAGGGGTGGCAAACTGGCTCGGCAGATAACCGAACGATCCAAGAAGCCGGGTGTTAATCTCTTGTCCCGGGGAGGCAAGCTCTGCCGCTAAGTGAAACTGCCTCTCAACGAGTTCATCAAAGTTTACGTTCTGCGCGAGACCCTGCGAGAGTGCCTCATGGACGGTGGCGATCGTCGAAACGCGGCGCATCGCCTGCTCCAGTCCCTGTTTCGCCTCTCGGGTACTCATGCGACGGGCTTGTAGTCGCAGCAGTGCGGAGACCGTTTGCAGATTGTTTTTGACGCGGTGGTGAATTTCTCTAATAGTCGCGTCTTTTGTCATCAGCTCCAGTTCGCGGCGACGCAGCTCCGTCACATCCCGGCACAGCAGCAGCGCCCCATGCCTTTCCACCCCAAATGGGGTGATTCGCTCCAGCGGGATGGCACGTAAAGTGATGCGAACTTTCCCAATGTGCAGTTCAGCTCGGGCATCTTCACGGCCAGCCAGCACAAGCTGCAGAGTTTCATCAGCTTCCTCCCCCGCCGGGAGCATATCACGGGTAACGTTCGCTAAGTTCAGATCTTCTAGGTACCCTTCTAAGCCCATGCGGGCATACATTGAATTTGCATTGGGTGAGGCGAAGGTGACGTCTCCTGCGTCATTAATCAGAATGATACCGTCAGTAACTCGCGGGTTACCGCGTGTATTGTTCTCATGCGCCAACGAATCAGGCCAAATGCCTGCATGCACCATTTCGAGCATATTATTTGCGACTTTGTAATAAATATTCTCAGTGCGAGCTGGCTTACGACTCACCAAAGGAACAGTATGAACACTTAACAGGGCGATTGTGCGGCTATTACGCACTATAGGAACAACTTTAATCATCACCTCGGCTAGGCCTTCACTTGGCTCATCGTCCGCGAACGAGATAATGTTCTGTTCAGTCCAGGAGTGCAACGCTGCTAGACGCATCGTCTCTCCCATCGTCGTGCCAATCGGGTCATGATGGAAAAGCGTATGCACGTTTGAAGGCCTCACGTGCGCGATAGCAGAGAAATTACTGGTGATCGACGGGCCCGACACACTATCGGGTACGCTACCGTCAGCCACCACATAGTCTGTAGGGAACCATAGCACCAAATCACTATGAGCCACATCGGCAATAATCTGCCACTCACCGATGATCAGGTGTATCCATTCGGTGTCTCCAGGGCCGAAATCGCCAGCGTTAAGAATGCTCTCTGTGAAAGACATAGCTATGCTCCTTAGGCTTAGGCGGGTTCTCCTATTCTACGGCGTCCAGCGTGTACAAACGTACAAGGCAGCACCGTACAGAGCCTAGTTTTTCTTCTTGCGGCCCCCGAAAAGACGGCTCAGAGTTCCCCCACTTTTCTCCGGCTGAAGAGGCTGGCTAGCAGCATCCTGCTCAGGCTGTGCCGGTGCCCCATGATATGCAGGCATAGGATTCTGCTGCTGATTTGTGTCAGCAACCGGCGGGCGAATAGGAGCAGGGGCAGGCTCATGTGCAGATGATGAGGCAGGCACAGCTACTTGAGGGTGTTTGTATCCAGAAGCGATATCTAGCTTACGATACAAGTCATTGATCCCTCGCGTCAGTGGGCTTTTAGGCGCACACTCCTGTAGGGTTTGGCCGCGCATCCACGCCTTATCGAGTGATTTACGGTCATACGGCAAGAAGCCGGTTAGCCCCACGCTCGGGCCAAACCTCTCCCAGGCGCGGCGCAGCTCACCAACTGTCCCGTGTCCGCTCGCGTCGGAACGCACCTTGCACAGCCACAGATCGATACGGGTCAGCGGAGAAATATCATACGGCCCGTCTCGCAGCTGCTCGTACGCCTGTATCAGTCGGGGTACACCAATGACATCAGCATTACCAAGCATCACAATACGATCGGCCTTCTCAAGAGCGGTGATAGCTGCCCCGTTTCGTAGGGGAACCGGGCCGTCATAACTGAGCTCTTCGTCAGCCTCAATACACGATGCGACGTCAATTATGAGCACATCGTACCGTGTGGCGAGCCAGTCAATGCTTGCTGCTAATGACTTAGCCCGTAACTCGGGCCAGCGGTTAGCCCGGGTAATACCGCTCAAAAAGTCAATACTGTACTTCCCTAACGCCACCGAGCACAGTGCCTCGCGGGCATTCTGCTCGGTCAGAGAAGCCCGATCCGCAAAATGGCACATCTGCGATATGCCGGAGTATTCGTCCAAAAGCCCCAGCAGAGGACTCAACGAAGGATTGTAAGTATCGGCATCAATAAGGCAAACTTTCAGCCCATCAGCAGCGGCTGTGGACGCCAGGTTCAGGGCCAATGTACTACGCCCAGGAGCCCCAGCTGTGCCCCAAACAGTAAGAACAGTCCCGCGGCGGGGCTGTATGGTGTTGGCAGAGGAGATCCCCGGCTGCTGCGCATTCTGCTGGTTATACATACTGTTCTGGCTGTAGCTGGGCGGCTGATAGCCTTGGCCTTCATTCCCAGAG
>ERZ772956.2782-NODE-2782-length-10844-cov-5.756141_pt1 | contig 10844 bp, 5 predicted proteins | sample MGYA00580683_ERZ772956 | MGnify/ENA primary metagenome ERZ772956 (study PRJEB29015, sample SAMEA2738077) | human oral metagenome | biome: human oral; feature: human-associated habitat; material: saliva | place: China | collected 2212 ...
ATATGGACACCGATCCCGGGATCGGACCGAGGGACCCTCAGCCCGACGCCGAGCTCGGCCTGGCCCGGGCACGCGCCGCAACCCTGTTCATGCTGGGTCTGCCCGGTAGCGCCTACCTCTACCAGGGCGAGGAGCTGGGGCTGCCCGAGCACACCACCATGGAGGACGAGGCCCGCCAGGACCCCTTGTGGGAGCGCACCAACCACCTCGTGCCGGGGCGTGACGGTTGCCGCGTCCCCCTGCCCTGGACGCGGGACGGGGCCTCGCACGGCTACAACACCACCGGCCGCACCTGGCTGCCCCAGCCCGAGGGATGGGGCAGCTACTCGCCCGAGGCCCAGGACGGACACGAGGACTCCACCCTCAGCCTGTACCGGAGGGCCATCGCCCTGCGCCGAGAGCGCCGGCTCGGGCGTGGTTCAGTGGAGTGGCTTCCGGCTGAGCCCGGGGTCCTGCACCTGCGCAACGGCAGCACCGGCGTCGCCCTCAACACCACCGAGCAGCCGGTGACTCTCAAGGGCTCCGGTAGCCTGCTGCTCACCTCCTGGCAGCCGGATGACAGGGGTGATGCGGGCGCCGTCGTCCTGCCGCCCAACGGCGCCTGTTGGCTGGATCTTCCGCAAGGAGGACCTGATGGCGGCGACCCGCGCTGACGTAGCCCGAGCGGCGGGTGTGTCGCCCTCGACCGTCACCTACGTCCTGTCCGGCCAGCGCTCGACGCGCTCGAGCACACGCGAACGGGTCATGCGGGCTGTGCGTGAGCTTGACTATCACCCCAATATCGCCGCCCGTTCACTGGCCTCGCCGGGGCTGCGCACCGCAGGGGTGCTGTTCCGACGGCAACGCTCAACCATTGACGCCAATGACCTCGACTATGTCGACGGAGTGCGCCGGGCCCTGGAACCCAGCGGGATCCAGGTCGTCATCCCGGTCATGACCTCCTCGGCACCGCTGATCGAGCTGCGCTCGCTCGTGCGCTCGGGCTCCCTGGGCGGTGTTGTCCTCATGGACGTGGCTCAGGGTGATGAGCGGGAGGCGATGCTCCTGGATGAGGAGATCCCCACCGTCCTCATCGGATCCTCTGGTCGTGCTGTCGGGGCTCCGGGTGTTGATACCGACTTCGTCCAGATGGCGCACGCGTCCGTGGAGCACCTGGCCGGGCTCGGGCACCGGCGCATCGTCGCGCTCATGCGGGAGACCGCCTACGACGACGCCCACGCGCGCCAGGACCAGGCCCATGAGCTTCTGCGTGCCGCGGGTGATCTGGGGGTGGATGTCCTGGTGCGCCAGGTGCCGGAGCTGGCGCTGGCCTGCGGTGACATCGTGGGAGCCGATGGCCTGGTGGAGGGGTGTAGCGCCGTCATCTCCAACAACCCGGCTGCCGTGGTGGGGCTCGCCTGTGCGGCACAGGCCCACGGGCTCTCCATTCCCGCCGACCTGTCCGTGCTCACCCTCGGGGTCACGGAGTGCCGCGGACGGCAGGGGGAATCCTTCAGTGAGCTCAGCGTGGACCGTGAGGCGATGGGTACCGCGGCGGGCTCTCTGCTGCTGTCGCGTCTGAGGGGAGAACCGGATCCGGTTGAGCGTCGCAGGCTCATGCCCGCCTTCCTCAGGGATCGCGGATCCACGGCGCACCACCGGGGCTGAGGAGCAGATGCGAAACCACCCGAATCATCGCACGAACTGCCAGACTCGACGGTGAGAGTGCTGCGTTAAAGGAGAAGGGATGATGCTGAGGAGGACCCGTGTGGTCAACACTCTGATCGTCCTTCTGACCGTGGCCGTGGTTTGCCTGGCTATACTCCCGTGGATGATCCCCAGGATTCAGGAGGCGGCGCGGGACAAACCCGACCCCGGCCGGGTCCTGACGGCTATCAGGGAGCATCAGGCGGCGCTGGACGCCGAGTGGACCGATACGGAGGCCTCCACCGGGGCTTCTCCGCCCACGCGGGCCGAGACGACCATCCGCGATCTGCGTAAGCGGCTGGCTCAAGACGGCATTCCGGTGACCTCTGCAACGAGCGAGGTCAAACGCATCAGGGCCACGTACCAGGATGACGACAGCGTCCATGCGATAGCCGAGGTCTCCACGTCCAAGACCTACGCAGACGGTTCCGGCACGACCAGTGTGGAGACGAACCTCCACACCCTCGTCCTCACCGGGAACGATCCCGACGGCTACACCGTGGTTCGTGACGAGATCGTCGATCCGGCGCGTCCCAGCCCTCCCGATGATATCCAGCACCGCGCCGACCTGATGGCACTGGAGGTGAGCGTCGTGTTCGCCGCCATCGCCGTCATCGCGGTGGTGCTGTCCCGGCGGAATCGAGCCCACCTGCCCCGTTGCCTCGCCTGGCTTCCCTTCGGCGGCGCCTTCGCGCTGATGACCGGGGTCGTCTGGGGCTACACGGTCGGCAATGCCCGCATCCTGGACGATTTCGGGGACAGCACACTGAGCTGTAACGGGGAGCGTTTCGACTCGCTCGACTCCCGACTTGTTCCCTTCCTCAGCCGCGACTGCGTGACTCAGAGTCGCATCGACGTGCTTGCGGCCCTGCTGGCTGCCGTGGTCATCGTCCTCATCGAGTACCGGATCCTGCTGTGTATGAGGGCGGGCCTCGGATACCGGAAACGGTGTTCGAGGTGTTGTTCGCCTTGTTTCAGTCGGTGGTGATCTGTCCTTCGACGAGCTTGCCCTTGGTCTTGCGTTTGGCTGCTGGCAGTCCTTTCCCCCTTGTCGCGTTCTCAGGCTCCTTTGTCCATGGGGGCGCAGATTGCCAGTTTTCGGCAGTTTGACCACCGCCTCATCAGTGGGGAAGTGGCCGCGCTTCATCGGTGATCCTTACGCCGTTGGTAACTTGCAGTCTCGATCGTGTTGGGAGAGGGACATCTCCAACGAGAGGGAAAGATGCCCCGCCTAAGCATCGGCCGGTGAGCCCAGGAAGGGAGGAACCGTCCTCAGGCCCTCTCCCGGGTCGTCACCTTCTGAAGGGTGCTTGACCCGCCTTGGAGCCGGAGAAGCCGATTAGAGTCTGCTAGGCGACCTCCTGGCTCGGGGCGGTGCAGGTCGGCCTTAAGAGCGGCCGCAACCCTCCTGCAGTCCTGGAAGGAGACGAACGCATCCAGGGGCGCCGAACCTGCTGGGACCTGCACAGGTGGTGACCACGGAGATGGGCCGCGACCGTCTCCGCTCGTTTCGGGCAGGCCAGTCAGCCCGTCGCATCCCCCCTGCGCTTTGCTCCCAAAACGACCTCCAGGTCTCGCTGATCAAAGAGGTCGACAGCCCCGGGTGTTGGGACATCTTTGCCCGTGACCAGTGAGTGGGTTCTGAGGCTTGGGCTTCAGGTTGTTTATGATGACATGCTCAACCCGGCCCCCCGATCACCAGTGACTTGCCCGACCTGGGCTCGTTGACCAACCCGTCAAGACGACGTTTGACGGGCCTACCGCACCACTTGTGTGTCGTAGACAGTCACTTCCCGCCCGGGCACGACCTCCGTGTTGGACGCCCCAATGGAGTGCTCTCATGCGATATGGCACCTCAGCGCTCGGGATGACTTGCCTCTGCACATCTACATCTCGAACCGATCTGTCCCAGCACCCGATAATGTCAGGTTCGCCGGGTCTGGAGTTCTACGCCGCGTACCCCGGGGCTCTACTAAACGCCAGCGACGAACTAACGACGCACGACGATAGATGGCGTTTTGAGGGAGAGGTCCACAAATAATAGTATAGTTCTACTATGAAATTAGGTGAGATAATTTGGTGTACTTATTTCTGTGTTTGTCAAGAGGGGGTAGTTCCCCGGTGACGTGTAGGCGCTGTGTGGTTATCGTTATTCCTGTCGGCAGAGCCTGGTGATTGGACGCTGGTCTCGAAACTTCAGTATCTCAGGAGTGGATATGAAACACAAAGTCATGCCTGTGTGTGGGCTTGTTCTTGCTGTTGCCCTCGCTACCCAGCTTTCCGGGTCTATAGCGCATGCTGACCCTGGTGATAATGATTTCGATAACGATACTGTTAATAGCATTAAGAATGCTGTAATTGAGTATCAGAAGGTTGTGGATTCCGAATGGACGGACTATGACGCTACTACCGGTCACGATGTCACGAGCGCAGAGCAAGAGGTGCGAGATATTCGTAAGGGTCTTCTCGATGAGAGTGGTATTGTGGTTGCTTCGGCGGAAAGTGATGTGCGAATTCCCGGCAAACCGTACTGGGAGGAAGGTGAGATAACCATCGACGTAGAGATATCAACAACTAAGACCTATGCAAAGTTTGATCATCCCGGGGAGAGAGTTGAAGGTGTGGTAACTAATGATCACAAAATTAAACTATCCAGGGATGGTGGCTACTATGTGAGTGTGGATGCTTTGGATAATCTAATCGATGAGGGCAGCAAGGGGGACGGTGCGCCTTCTGGCTCTGGTGAAGTTTCTTTGGATCCATCAGACAGTTCGCGCGACTCGTCTGGTGGCGGTGTCGATCCAACTGCTGTTCACAGTGGTAATAACTCTGTGGAGGCGAGTAGTGACAATGTTTCTGCCGACGCCTCATCCCCTGTTTTTATTCAGCCTGTCGATAGTCAAGGTCGAACTTTAAACAAAGAGGCGATGGTCGAGTATGCGAGGGAGTGGACGAGTTCTCCTCATGACACTAACGTGAATGAGGGCGGGCTAAATCCAAGCTATCCAATGAGGGGGCAGAACTGTGCAAACTTTACTTCTCAGGCACTGAACGTTGGAGGATGGGAGGTTGAAGGAGGAGTCCTTCCATTCGACCCTGATGTTTGGACTTACAATTTAGACTTCTTTAATCGTCCTTCTTGGACTTGGGTTAATGCCAAGGATAATGCTGGCTATGTTCTGTCTCGAGGATATGAGAGGCTTCCCAATATGTGGAATGCTGACGTGGGTGATATTATATACGTCGATTGGGACGGGGGTCGTGATGGTGGAATTAGTCACGCCATGGTAGTTACCTCTCGAGGGCTCGGTGAGCCTTTCATCTCTCAGAAGAGTTCTAATCGATCGAATGTTCCTCTTGTTGAGTCTAAGTTAATGGCGAAGGCTCAAGGAAATGAGGAACCGGATTGGTATGCGGTGACCTTTGGAGGGGGTGCTTAATCCGTTAGAACCTGGGGTTGCTTGTCGAATTCGTGTACTTCCGGATCAGCAACCAAAGAAGCGGCTTCGGAACGCTGTGGCCCCACCCTGAGAACAGGGTGGGGCCACCGTTCGTCAGAAGACCGGCTGCTAGCGGCTCACTTCTTCTTGGCCGGGGCCTGGCCGAGCTCGGCGGCGGTCACGGTCACCGGGGAAGCGCCTTCAGCCGAGTCGGCTGCCGGGGCGGCCTGCTCCACGGTGAAGGGGCCGGTGACCTTGGCGGCCTCCGTCAGGTCCGCACGCACCGCCTCGATGGCCTCGGCGTACTCGGGCCGGTCGGCGGCAACGGCCAGCGTCACCGAGAGGATCGGAGTCTTCTGGCTCGTCTTGGCCTCCGACTTCACCTTGCGCAGCGCCGCCAGGGCGACTCCCGCACGGGCCACCAGCTTGGCGTCGGCTCCCGCGGCGGCCTCCCGCAGACCCTCGGACTGCGGCCAGGCGGCCCGGTGCACCGAGCCGGTGCGGTACCAGCTCCACACCTCCTCGGTGGCGAACGGCAGGAAGGGGGCCAGCAGGCGCACGAAGGTGTCCACCGCGATCGCCAGCGTCGCCCGCGCCGAGCGGACGGCGGCGGCGTCGTGAGAGCCGTCGAAGTCATTGGCCCGGTCCTTGACCAGCTCGATGTAGTCATCGCAGAAGGTCCAGAAGAAGGACTCGGTGACCTCCAGGGCCCGGGCGTGACCGAACTCCTCGAAGGCCGCCGTGGCGGCGTCGACGACGTCGGCCAGGGCCGCCAGGACCGCGCGGTCGATCGGCTCGCTGACCACCGAGGCGTCCAGGCAGGGGGCGGGGGCCGCGGCCACGGTGGCCTCGTCGGCGTCCCAGGGGATCCCCATGGACAGGGCGAACTTGGAGGCGTTGAGGACCTTGATGGCCAGGCGACGGCCGATCTTGATCTGGGTCTCCTCGAAGGCCGCGTCCAGGCCCAGGCGGGCCGAGCTGGCCCAGTAGCGCACGGCGTCGGAGCCGTACTGCTCCAGCAGGCCCATGGGGGTGACGACATTGCCCTTCGACTTGGACATCTTCTTGTGGTCGGAGTCCAGGATCCAGCCCGACAGGCCGGCATTCGTCCACGGCAGGGCCGCGAACTCCAGGTTCGCGCGCACCACCGTGGTGAACAGCCAGGTGCGGATGATGTCCTGACCCTGCGGGCGCAGGTCCATCGGGTAGACCCGGCCGAAGAGATCCTCGTCGCTCAGCCAGCCCGAGGCCAGCTGGGGAGAGAGGGAGGAGGTGGCCCAGGTGTCCATGATGTCGAGCTCACCGACGAAACCACCGGGCTCGCCGCGCTGGTCCTCGGTGTAGCCGGCCGGGACGTCGGAGGAGGGGTCCACGGGCAGCTCGGACTCGGCCGGCGTCAGGATCGCGTCGTAGTCGACCTCGCCGTCGGCCCCGACCTTGTACCACAGCGGGAAGGGGACGCCGAAGAAGCGCTGGCGCGAGACCAGCCAGTCGTTGTTGAGGCCGCGCACCCAGTTCTCGTAGCGCACGCGCATGAAGTCGGGGTGGAACTCCAGCTGGCGGCCGCGCTCGAGCAGCTCCTCGCGCAGGTCCGTGCCGGAGGCCGGGTTCGTCCACTCCTTGCCGCCGTTGCGGATGTACCACTGGCGGGAGGTGACGATCTCCAGGGGCTTGTCGCCCTTCTCGAAGAAGTTCGTCTGACGCACCGTCTTGACGGGCTCGCCGCGCATCTCACCGGTCTGCGCCAGGCGCGCCACGAGGGCCTCACGGGCCGAGAAGGTGGTCTTGCCGGCCATGGCCTCGTACATCTCGCGGCCGGCCTCGGAGGTGATCCACTCGGGAGTCTCGGTCTCGATGCGCCCGTCCTTGCGCAGGATCGCGCGCAGCGGCAGCTGCAGGTCGCGCCACCAGTCGATGTCCGTGGTGTCACCGAAGGTGCAGCACATGGCGATGCCGGCGCCCTTGTCCTTCTCCGCGGCCGGGTGCGGCAGGACCGGCACCTCGACGCCGAAGACGGGGGAGGACACGGTGGTGCCGAACAGGGGCTGGTAGCGCTCGTCGTCGGGGTGGGCCACCAGGGCCACGCAGGCGGGCAGCAGCTCGGGGCGGGTGGTCTCGATGCACACGTCGACGCCGCCCTCCACCGGGGCGCCGGCGGCCTCGGCCTTGGCAGCGGCCGCCTCATCGACGATGTGGAAGGCCAGGCGGTGGTAGAAGCCGGGGTACTCGCGCGACTCCAGCTCGGCCTGGGCCACCGCCGTCTGGAAGGTGACGTCCCACAGACCCGGCGCCGCCGCCTGGTAGGCCTCCCCGCGCTCAAGGTTGTGCAGGAAGGCGGTCTGGGCGACCTTGCGGGCCCGCTCGCCGATGGTCTGGTAGGTGTGCGACCAGTCCACGCTCAGGCCGAGCCTGCGCCACAGGGCCTCGAACTGCTTCTCGTCCTCCACCGTGAGGCGCTCGCACAGCTCGACGAAGTTGCGACGCGAGACCGGCACCTGGTCACGGGCCTTGATCGACTTACCCTCCCCGCCGGTGTGCGGAGGAGTGAAGTCCGGGTCGTAAGGCAGGGAGGGGTCGCAGCGCACCCCGAAGTAGTTCTGGACGCGGCGCTCAGTGGGCAGGCCGTTGTCGTCCCAGCCCATGGGGTAGAACACCGCCTTGCCGCGCATGCGCTGGAAGCGGGCCACGGTGTCGGTGTGGGTGTAGGAGAAGACGTGCCCCACGTGCAGGGAGCCGGAGACCGTCGGCGGCGGGGTGTCGATGGAGAAGACCTCGGCGCGCTCGGCGCTGCGGTCGAAGGCGTAGGTCCCCTCGGACTCCCAGCGCTCGCCCCAGGTGGTCTCCAGGCCGTCGGTCGACACCTTGGCCGGCACTCGCGGGCTGTGGGGCTCGGAGGGCAGCAGACGGCTGGATGACGACGGGGGAGCGGAGTGGCTCGTGGGGATCTCAGACATGGGTCGATTCTGTCACGGCGCTGCCCGGGGCCTCGACCGGCTGCGGTGTGAGGTCGGTGGGCGTCGGCGCCGCCCCACCTGCCACATGGATATGGATTCGGGTTACGAGACGGGTGCAAATTGGTACGCTTGTACCAACACGGATCGAGGGGGACCGCAGCGGCCCCGGGTGGCAGTCGAGGAGGACGCGCATGGATGAGGAACCGGTGGAGCACAAGGATCCGGTGGCGCAGACGCTGACGGGCGCCTCCCGGGACCAGTCTGTGCAGGCCGGCAGCCAGTCCGGAGGGGACGTCACCGAGCGCCTGCGGGAGCTCAGCGAGCACGCCGGCGTGCTCAGCCGCAAGAACACCCACCTGGCCAACGCCCTCAGGGCCGCGCGCCAGGAGCTGGCGGCCCTGCACGAGGACGTCAAGGCCCTCCAGCTCCCGCCCCTGGCGCACGCCACCGTCCTGGCCGTGGACACAGGCGAGCGCACCGCCGACGTCTCCATCGCCGGACGGCGCCACCGGGTGGGCGTGGGGCCCGCCGTCGTGTCCTCCTCCCTCCACCCGGGTGACGACGTCGTCCTCAACGAGCACCTCGTCATCACCGCCACCTGCCCCTCGCCGCGCTTCGGGGAGGTCGTCACCGTCAAGGAGACCTACGACGACGGCACCGTCCTGGTCCTGGCCCGCCACGACGAGGAGCAGGTCCTCAGCCTCTCGGAGACCCTGAGCGACCACCGCCCTCGGGTCGGTGACGCCCTCGTGGCCGACCTGGCCGTGCGCATGGCGCTGCGCCCCGTGGTGCGCTCCGAGGTCGAGGAGCTCGTCCTGGAGGAGGTGCCCGACGTCGGATACGGCGACATCGGGGGACTGGGCGAGCAGATCGAGCTCATCCGCGACGCCGTCGAGCTGCCCTTCCTCCACCCCGACCTCTACCGCGAGCACCGGCTCACCCCGCCGCGCGGGGTGCTGCTCTACGGTCCGCCCGGATGCGGCAAGACCCTCATCGCCAAGGCCGTCGCCGCCTCCCTGGGGGCCGGCGGGCGCGGCGAGGCCTACTTCCTCAACATCAAGGGCCCCCAGCTGCTGGACAAGTACGTGGGGGAGACCGAGCGGCGCATCCGTGTCATCTTCGCCCGCGCCCGGGAGAAGGCGGCCACCGGCGTGCCCGTCGTCGTCTTCTTCGACGAGATGGACTCCCTGTTCCGCACCCGCGGGTCCGGGCGGTCCTCAGACGTGGAGACCACCGTCGTCCCGCAGATGCTCGCCGAGATCGACGGCGTCGACGAGCTCGACAACGTCGTGGTCATCGGCGCCACCAACCGCGAGGACATGATCGACCCGGCGATCCTGCGGCCGGGCCGCCTGGACGTCAAGATCCGCATCGGCCGGCCGGACCGGCGCGGCGCCGCCGAGATCCTGGCGACCTACCTGACCCCCGACCTGCCCATCAGCGAGGAGCTCCTGGCTGCACACGGCGACGCGCAGGGGGCGGTGGACGCCCTCATCGAGCAGGTGATCGAGGCCCTCTACACCCGCCGCCGCGCCACCGAGATGGTCGAGCTCACCCGCTCCGACGGGCAGGTCGAGATCCTCCACGTCGCCGACCTCGTCAGCGGCGCCATGCTCGCCAACATCGTCGACCGGGCCAAGAAGGCAGCGGTCAAGGACCTGGTCACCAGCGGGAGGCGCGGTCTGACGCAGGAGCACCTGCACCGCGCCGTCATCGAGGAGATCATGGAGAACGAGGGCCTGCCCGCCACCGTCCACCCCGACGACTGGGCCCGCGTCAGCGGGCGGCGCGGCACCCCCATGGTCTCTATGAGCGTGCTTCAACGCAAGCGGGAGGAGTGAGAGCCGTGGCGCCGGAGAGCACCCAGCGGGTCCCCGGCCGTGAGGTCACGGTCATGGGCCTGGAGACCGAGTACGGCATCCTCGGGGCCGAGCCCGAGGACGTCGTGGCCGCCTGCCTGGACGCTGAGGGTGAGGTCGGGCGCAGCCGAGGCGTGCGCTGGGACTACTCCGGCGAGTACCCCCTGCGTGATGCCCGCGGATTCGAGATGGACCGCGCAGCGGCTGACCCCTCCATGCTCACCGACATCCCCGGAGCCGCCTCCGTCGAGGCCCCCGTCCCCGGGCGGGTGCGCACCACCGCCGTCGTGCGCCTGACCGCCCAGGAGGAGGCCTGGCAGCGCGGCACCGCCACCTGCGTGGGCACCGGCGGGCGCCTCTACGTGGACCACGGCCACCCCGAGTACGCCACCCCCGAGTGCACCGGTGCCGCCCAGGCCGTCCTGGCCGACCGGGCGGGGGACCTCCTGGTGGCCAGCGGGGCCGAGCAGCTGCGCCGGCGCGGGGTGAAGGCCCGGCTGTTCAAGAACAACGTCGACGGCAAGGGCGCCACCTACGGCACCCACGAGAACTACCTCGTGCCCCGCGCCCTCGACTTCGACGACCTCGCCCAGGCCCTGGTCCCCCTGCTCGTGGTCCGCCCGCTCCTGGTGGGCTCGGGCCGGGTCGGCACCGGCGCTGTCGGCCAGGGCGCCGACTTCCAGATCAGCCAGCGGGCCGACTACCTGGAGAAGGTCGTCGGCCTGGGCACCACGGTGGACCGCCCCCTGGTCAACACCCGCGACGAGCCCCACACCGACCCCCAGCGCTGGCGCCGTCTCCACCTCGTGGCAGGCGACGCCAACTGCTTCGGCACCATCGCCTGGCTCAAGCTCGGCATGACCGCCCTCGTCCTCCAGGTGCTGGCCGACGGCGTCCCCGCCGCC
>ERZ772956.2784-NODE-2784-length-10843-cov-10.830831_pt1 | contig 10843 bp, 6 predicted proteins | sample MGYA00580683_ERZ772956 | MGnify/ENA primary metagenome ERZ772956 (study PRJEB29015, sample SAMEA2738077) | human oral metagenome | biome: human oral; feature: human-associated habitat; material: saliva | place: China | collected 2212 ...
GGCCAACACGCTGTCCCTGTCGGTCGCCGAACGCACCCGCGAGAACGGCCTGCTGAGGGCGCTGGGCCTGACGCGACGCCAGATGAAGAGCCTTCTCGCCCTCGAGGCGCTGTTCCTGTCGATGACCGGCGCGCTCATTGGTGTTGGCATGGGCGTCGCCTTCGGGTGGGTCGGCGTGATGAGCCTGCCGATTGACGGGACCACTCCCGTGCTGAGCGTGCCCTGGCTGCAGCTGGTCGGCGTGTGTGTCGTCGCGATTGTTTCCGCGCTGATCGCCTCGTGGCTGCCCGGCCGCCGGGCCGCCAAGGTCAGCCCCTCGGAGGCGCTGGCGACGGAGTGATAACACTCCGTTGAATAACTGGTGTTGATGACGGGTGGGGTGCCGGAAGGCGCCCCACCCGTTGTCATGTTGTGCTGCGTGGTGTTGCTTGTGGCCCCGCTGGTGTTCCTGGCGCCGGAGGCCCCGGCCGCCGCGTGGCCTGCCTTGATGGGCCGGGCCGCTGTGTGTGCCGGTGGACGGCGGCCCGCCCGCGAGATCGCCACACGCGAGCTTCGCTCGGAGTGGTCGATCTCGAGGCCCGCCCTTGCCCTGCCGCCGCCCACCGGCACCGCGGCCAGCCCCTCTTGTGCCCTCCGGTCCCTCCGGCACCCTCCGCACCGGTGGGCCCGGTGTGCTCAGCGTGATCTGCGTCGGCTCGTTGTCCGGCCAGGCTTAGCTGCTGCTCAGCACTCCACGACGTTGACGGCCAGGCCGCCCTCGGAGGTCTCCTTGTACTTCGAGAGCATGTCGTTGCCGGTTTGACGCATCGTCTCGATGACCACGTCCAGGCTCACCGTGTGGCGGCCGTCGCCCCACAGGGCCATGCGTGCCGCGTTGATCGCCTTGACTGCTGCGATGGCATTGCGCTCGATACAGGGAACTTGGACGAGGCCGGCCACGGGGTCGCAGGTGAGTCCCAGGGAGTGCTCCATTGCGATCTCCGCGGCGTTCTCGACCTGCTGTGGGCTTCCTCCCAGCGCCTGGGCCAGGCCGGCAGCAGCCATCGCCGAGGCGGAGCCGACCTCGCCCTGGCAGCCGACTTCGGCTCCAGCGATGGAGGCGTTTGTCTTGATGAGCGCCCCGATCGCGGTCGCTGCGAGCAGGAACTCATGCACGAGGGTGCGGCGATGCTCGTGAGCTGCTGCCCCGTCGGCGAGTTCGGAGCCTTCGGGCGTGGAGTCCACGGGGCGCCCGGTCAAGCGTATGTGAGAGAGCGGCGCGATCGAGCCGTCGCGAGTATCCGGGCCCGCCGCGATTCCTGGGGTCGATCCCGTCTCGGGGCAGTGGGTGACGAGATAGCCCAGGACGGCTGGAATCACCCCTGCCGCGCCGTTCGTCGGGGCGGTCACGACCCTGTGCCCTGCGGCGTTCTCCTCGTTCACGGCGAGGGCGAAAAGGTTGACCCAGTCCATCGCGCGCATTGGATCGGTAGCGGTGGAGACCCATGCGCGCGCGTCGTCGGGCACTCCCTGCCCCGTCTCAGCGGTTGTGGGGGTCGATGGCCCGAGGAGTCGGCGGGCAAGCTTTCCGGCGAGTGCTCGGGCGCGGCGGGGAACATCGAGCCCTCCCGGCAGGATTCCCGTTGCGGAGGTGCCGGCGTCCACACAGTCAAACATCGTGTCGGCGATGCGATCAAGGTAGGCGTTGACGGTCTCGCGGGGTCGCACCGCCTCCTCGTTGTGACGCACGAGCTCCGCGATGCTCAGGCCGGAGGCGTCGCACGCGGCGAGCAGCTGCGCACCCGATGCGAATGGGTGCGGCGCGGGAACGTCGATGCCGACGCCCGCCTGGCTTGTCGCGAGCGAGGACACCTCTGGATTGTGTGGGTCATCATTCGTCTGAATCATGACGAAGCCGCCGCCCACCGAATAATAGGTGCGCTCCAGGATGACAGTGCCGTCCTTGTCTGAGGCCGTGATTGTGAGTGCGTTGACGTGATACGGCAGGACCGTGCGCGGCACAAAACGAACGTCCTCGGCGATGCTCAGGGGGACCTGGGTGCCGCTCGGCAGCGTCAGCATGCTCGACGAGGCCAGGGACGGCAGGATGGACTCCACCGTCTCGATGTCCACCGTCTCCGGGTCGTAGCCCGCCAGACCGAGGAGGACCGCGCGGTCCGTGGAGTGGCCCCTTCCGGTGGCTCCAAGGGAGCCGAAAAGATCGATTGTGATGTGGGAGGGAGGGGGTAGGGGCGCCAGCTCCGTTGTGAATGCGAGTCCCGCGCGCATGGGACCAACGGTGTGGGATGAGGAGGGACCGATCCCGATACGGAACATGTCGAAGACCGACAGGGGATGGGGTGCGTCATGGGCGGCGATGTGGCCGGACACGATGGCGGCCGGGGTTGGGCGCGAGGGATCGTAGGTGGTGACGGGCGTGTCCAGAGCGACGGGGTGTAGGTCCATGGTCTCTATTGTGCAGCAGGGGCGGCTCCCGTCTCGACTGAGGGAGTTTGGGGTAGTGCATGCCGAAGGATGGGTATGGCTGAGATGTTGTGGCAGGATGTAAAGTTAACTCTCATGTTAGTTACCGATGTTCCATAGTCGTTAACTGTCAGTTGTCTATGTCAGTGTTATCCATCAGTGTCATCTATTAAAACGCTTGGTAATTAACGGACGTAGCGATCATCATCCGCACTCGTGGGGGTAGCTGGAAGCGCAATTTAGACAACGATGTGAAACAGATGATGCAAAGTTGCATTTTTCGGTAACTGTGGCGTAGTGTTCTCTATGTCAAAGATATCGAGCGATTGCCTAGGTCTCCCAGTGAGGCTCGCAATCGCGACATATGAGCCAATCGAAGGGAAATTCTCGATGGTGATCGGGTGGCGATGAGATCGCGATTCGCTTGAGTGATCGCGTCTCATCGGCGAGCGCCCGATCGTTGCGGGTTAACCCTCGTTGCGGTCGTGTTGACCGGTGGCGACGGCCTGGCCTGCGAGCTGTCAAGAGCTTGCGGCGCCGACGCGCTCGCTGGATGACACTCGCGCTCGTGCTCGGGGGCGTCAGCCCCCCTTGAAGACTTACGTCTCACACATCACACACAGGAGAATAAGGAAAACAATGAGCACCACGAAGACCCGCCGCAGCGTGAGCCTGCTCGCGGCCTTTGCTGTCGCCGCCGGCGCGCTGGCCATGCCCGCCGCCGCGTCGCAGGCAGCCCCCACCTTCGGCCTGGCCGCCACGACCGAGCGTGCGCCCTCCCTGGTCGACCTCGACACCGCCAAGACCGGCTCGATCACCATCCACAAGCTGGTCAAGCAGGACGACAACGGCACCAAGGAAGGCAACGGCCTCCTCGACCCGAGCGCGACCGGCAAGCCGCTGGCCGGCGCGACCTTCACCGTCGAGAAGCTGACCTCCGTCGACCTGACCAAGCAGGAGGGCTGGGAGAAGCTCGCCAACTACCGCAAGGGTAAGGGCGACGAGAAGATCTCGGCGAACGCCGCCGCCATCGCGGCCGCCCGCGCCGACGGCACCGGCACGCCCGTGTCCATGACGACCGGGGATGACGGCCTCGCCACCTTCAATAACCTCGCTCTGGGCGCCTACATCGTCACCGAGACCCAGACCCCCGCCGGATACACCGGCTCGCGCCCCTTCATCATCACGGTGCCGATGACGCACCCCACCGAGCTGAACAACTGGGTCTACGACGTTCACGCCTACCCGAAGAACGCCAAGGTCAACGTTGAGAAGGAGGTCGACGACGCCCAGACGCCCGCCGTCGGCTCCGCGATCTCCTACACCATCACCGCCGACGTGCCCGACGCCCCGGTCGTGGACTACTACAACGTCGTCGACCAGTACGACAAGCGCGTGAACCTGCCCGAGAATCAGATCATGCTGCAGATGGTCGAAGCCAAGGACGGCGATGTTCCCCTGGTCAAGGGTGAGGACTACACCCTGACCCCGGCTGTGGGCACGGACGGCAAGACCAACTTCTGGACCGCCGAGTTCACCGAGGCCGGCCGCAAGAAGATGATCGCCCAGCGCAAGAGCAACGACACCAAGATCGTCATGTCGCTGGAGGGTACCCTCAAGGAGAAGATCGGCGACGAGGGTCTGGTCGAGAACAAGGCCATCCTCCTGCCCGGCGCTCCCGCCAACAACTGGAAGCCCGGTAGTGGCGAGGTTCCCCCGCCGGAATACCCGAACGCCAAGGTTGTCTCCAAGTTCGGCAAGGTGACGATCACCAAGACTTCCTCCGTTGACGAGACCAAGAAGCTCGAGGGCGCCGAGTTCCAGGTCTACAAGTGCAAGCCTACCTCCAAGCCTGCTAAGAACTTCGAGTCGGTGGACGCCACCCTCGATACCAAGCTGACAGTGGATGGCAAGGACACCTTCGTGACCGACGACCAGGGCAAGGTCACGATCGACGGTCTGCGCAACAACGACTGGGAAGACAACGAGGAAGTGGCTGACCCCGGCTACTACTGCCTGGTTGAGACCAAGGCTCCCGACGGCTTCGAGCTGCAGTCGCGCCCGATCGCCTTCCAGGTCCTGGCGTCCAACTCCACGAAGGACAACAAGTACACCCTCGAGACCACCGTCAAGGACGTGCCGAAGAACGGCGGATTCAACCTGCCGCTGACCGGTGCTGCCGGTGTCGGCGTGCTCATCGGTACGGGTGCGCTCCTCGTGGCTGGTTCCGGCGCGATCGTACTGGCCAACAAGCGCCGTAAGGAGCAGGCTGACGCCTGATCCGCGGTAGCACACGGGGGTGCGGCCGCAGGCCGCACCCCCGTGCATGCAACGAACATTCGCCTCTGGTGAGGCGACATCCCAATGACTCAGCTGGAGCGCCAGCACGAATGGAGAACGCGTGAGCAAGCAAGAGCCCGATCAGTCGAAGACCCCTCTCAAGGTCCGTCTTCTGACGATCGCGCCCCCCGTTCTCCTCCTGGCCGGCATCCTCGTCCTGCTCTACCCGGTCCTGGCCACCCAGTACAACAATCATCGCCAGTCGCAGATTGCCGAGCAGTTCAGTGCGGTCGCCGAGGAGGTTGGTCCCGACGCTGTTGCAGAGAGCCTGAGCCGCGCCGACGAATACAACCGCGCGGCCGCGGAGGCACCCATCCTTGACCCCTGGTTGGATGCGCAGCGCCCCGACACCCCCCAGTATCAGGAATACCTCTCCCAGCTTGACTTGAATGACGTCATGGCGACCGTCAAGATCCCATCCATCGACGTCAATCTTCCGATCTACCACGGCACCGACGCGGCGACCCTCGATAAGGGGGTCGGCCATCTTTTCGGCACGGCGCTACCCGTGGGTGGGGAGTCCACCCATACCGTCCTCACCGGCCACACGGGCCTGGGAACTGCCACGATCTTCGATGAACTCACGAGCGTGCAGATGGGCGATTATTTCTACATCGAGACCGCTGGACGCCACCTGAAATACCAGGTCACCGACATTCGCGTCGTGCTCCCCAACGAGACTGAAACACTGAACAAGGTGGAGGGTAAGGACCTGGCCACCCTCATCACATGTACTCCCTACGGAGTCAACACGCACCGCCTCCTCGTGACGGGCGAAAGGGTCCCCATGGATGACGGGGACGCGCAGGCCGAGGCCGCGCATGTTCACCCCCGCGTCCTGCAGCCCTGGATGATCGCCGTTCTCGCCTCCGTCGTGGTGATCCTGTGCGTCGCCGGATGGATCTGGCTGCGCTCCCGTAAGCGCGCTGAGAAGGCCGTGGAGGCCACGGGCAAGCCGGAAGCGTTGGCCGCGCCCGAGAGTGTGGGCGAGTCTGAAGAAACCGAAGCGTCAATTGGCGGGTAACTTCACTCGTCTCGTGCTTGTCTGAACAAATAGAATTACCTAAGAACCGTAAAAGACACTTGGAGAACTGATGCAGTATCGCCCCAACGCCCGCATTGTGCGAGATGCGAGGGCCGCGATCACGCCTCGTCGGTATGGCGTGCGGATCCTCGTCGCAGCCGCGCTCGCCGCGCTCGTCGCGATGCCCGGCCTGCTGGCCTCCCCGACCCAGGCCGGCCCGACCCTCGAAAGCGCCGGATCAAACGAGGTTGTCTTCGATCGCACCGAGGGCCGCATCGGTCCTGCCATTCTCAACGACTCTCCGACCGACCGCACGACCGCCGTCGCCGACCACGCATTCTTCGGCGTCGTGCGCGGCATGAGCGTCTACGACTCCAGGGACCGCAACCAGTACTCGCAGGCTCACCAGCCGGGCGTGGCCCAGCGCTGGCTGAAGGCCGACGTCGCCAAGCGTGGGGACTACTGGTCCTACATCACCCGAGGCGTCGCGTGGGACTACCACATCAATCCCTACGGATACCGGGGGGAGTACAGGGACAACGTCATCTCCGCCTCAACCACGAGCGCCCTGGGCTACAAGCCCAACAACCCCGGCAAGTCCGCGCTCAACAGCACCTTCCTGATCGGCACCGTTCGACACAACAACTTCCCGATCTGGTCGGCGATCCACTACGTGCACGCCTCTTTCGACATTCGCATCGGAGACCTCGAAGAATCATTCCCCTTCGACCAGCACGAGACCACCAATGATAACGACACGACCGCCGTGGCGAATCAAGGTGGAGCCTACAGGTACTACTCGCAGGCGTACTCCGCCCGCTCGTGCCCCGCGGAGGCACCCTACTACGCCCTCATCCGCGGATACGGGGAGAACACCTGGTTCTGCTTCCAGCACGTGGGCCCCGGCTACGGCAACTACGACATCTACACCGACCAGCCGAACTACTACCCCAACTACGTGGATGTTCCGGGGCACACGCCCGAATCTGACGACGTGCTCACCGTGAATAAGACCACCTCGGACCGTACCCTCGTCGTTGATGGCATCCCCTACCGCCTCTTCCTCTGGGGCTTCGTGCCCAGCGCCGACGGCAATTGCCCCGCCGAGCCGCCCGCGGGTTCGGCTCCCGTCAACACCTTCACCACGAAGGAGAATCAAACCTCCTTCGGATGCCTCTACGGAGAGTTCCGTCAGGAGCGATTCCTGCGCATCGCGAAGAACGTCACCGAGGACTCCGGAGCCCCCGGCGAGGAGATTCCCGCCTTCAACTTCACGACCCTGCCCGCTGGCGACTGGAAGGCCCCCGAGGGCGCGCCCCTGCCCAACGAGGCACAGGCCGACACCTACATCAGTCCCGGATCATTCTCCGACTTCTCCCTCAAGCCCACCGCCTACGGCAACGGAGGCACGGTTCTGAGCGGATACCAGTCCTTCATCCCCGGAAAGTCCCAGTTCATCGTCGCCGAGACCGGACCCACGATTCCCGGCAGGAACCCGATCGCGCCCGGCCAGCCCGGCTACTACGGACCCTGGCCAGTCAGCGATGATCCCAACGCCGCGCAGTGGAAGCTGTCGGAGGTCACCTGCGTCAACGGAGTTGGCGACCGAGTGAACGTCACGCGCGACCCGGCCACCGGCGGTATCGACTTCTCCGCCGTGCCCCCCGCCTCCTCGGCCAAGGCTCTGCCGGTGACCTGCACCTTCACCAACCAGAAGCAGGCCCCCAAGATCCGCATCGAGAAGAGCGTCGAAAGCGTCAAGGACGCTTTCGCCCCCAACATCACCGTCACCTATCGCATTACCGCCACCAACGACGGGACTCTGACAGGAACCACCGGACGACTGTCCGACTCCCCCTCCTTCGCTCCGGGACTGAAGGAGCGCTCCGTCAGGATCGCCACGACCCTGGAAGGCCTCGACAGCGCCACCCCAACGCGCTACGGCCCCTACACCCTCACCGAGGGCACGGACCTCGAACCGGGTGCCCAGGCCACCTGGTACATCCGTATGAATGTGGCACGCAACAAGAGGACCCCGGGTTACAGTGAGCCCGCACTGGAGTGCGCCTCCGACAATGGGCACCTGACGCCCAGACGCGGCCTCTATAACTCGGTGAGTGGCCCCTACGATTACGACGGAAGCGCCAACAACGAGGCGTGCGCTCCCGTGCGTCCTCGCTACATCCGCATCGAGAAGGCCGGGACCCAACCCGTTGGCACTCCCAACGACGATGGAACCTACCCGCTGAAGGGCGCTGCCTTCGCGATCTACGACAACGCTGAACTCAAGGGAACGCCCGTCAGCGTCGTCGACGGTGGCCCCACCTTCCTGAGTGCCCCCCTGGCCCCTGACACCGACTACTGGCTCGTCGAGACACGCGCGCCAGCCGGACACGCGCTTCTCCCCAGGCCCGTCCCATTCCGCATCAGCGTCGGAAACGACGCGGAAGCGACCACCGTCCTCACGGCGGAGTTCGGTCCCGATGAGGGCTTTTCCTCCGTGCGCGTCCTGCCGGCGCAGCCCGGGGTGAGCGGTGAGGCGGGGGCCCCCGGCATCCGTATCGTCGACACCCAGGTGGGCACGCTGCCCGTCGCAGGCGGATACGGCGTCTACCCCCACGTCGCGGCAGGAGTCGGCATGATTGCCCTTGCTGGAGCGTGCATGTGGGCGCGTAAGCGCCAGCGCGTCAGCCAGTCCTGACAAGGCCGATAGGCTAGCGAGACCCCCGAACCACCGGTCCGGGGGTCTCGCTGCGCGCGGGGCGAGCGCGCCCGGGGCGCTGCCGTCGCCTAACATTGAGGGCATGAATCTGCGTATGCCCGAACGCGTCCGCGTCGACGCCGTCATCCAGGCCGCCATGGACATGGAGGCCGCCCCCTTCCTACACGAGCTTGCCCCCCTCGGCGACGCTGAGACACCCGACGCGGTGCTCGGCGGGTCGCGCATGACCCAGCGATTTGCCCTCGGGGAGCTCGAAGGGAAGAGTGTCCTGGTGGTCACCTCGGGCATCGGGCTGGCGAACGCCGCCTGCGCCACCGCCCGCGCCCTCGCACTCGTCGATACTCCCGTGGTGATCGCTGCGGGTACGACCGGTGGACTCGCGCGTGACATCAACGTCGGTGACATCGCCGCTGGAACGACCGCCATCTACGGGCAGGCGGATGCAACTGCGTTTGGATACGCGCCGGGACAGATCCCACAGATGCCCGTCGACTACACCTCATCCGAGGCGGCGGCAGCGCGACTGGACGACCTGTCCGACGTGATCTCCCACCGGGTGCGAATCGGCCAGGTTCTCTCCTCCGACTCCTTCTGCACGCAGGAACACGCCGAACCCATGCGTCGGCGCTTCCCCGACGCCATCGCCACCGACATGGAGACCTGCGCAATGGCCCAAGTATGCTGGTCCGCCGGCGTCGACTGGATCTCCCTGCGAGCCGTCTCTGACCTGTGTGAGCCCAGCGCCGACCAGGCGTTCCATATGGATGGCAAACGCGCGGCCTCTCACAGCGCCGACGCGGTTGCCGCCTACCTGAGGATGCTATGAACACCAACGATCGCCCCACCCGAATCCTCATGGTGTGTACCGGCAACATCTGCCGCTCTACGATGGCCCACGCGGTCCTCGAACAGGCCGCCGCGCGCGCCGGTGTGGACGTCATCGTCGATAGCGCCGGCGTCTCCGACGAAGAGCAGGGCAACCCGATCGACCGCCGCGCCGCTCGCGTGCTGCGCGACGCCGGGTACACCGTGCCCGACCATCGTGCGCGCCAGATCCGCGCCGGCGAGCTGGGGGAGTGGGACCTCATCCTGGCCATGACCTCGCGCCACCTGAGCGTCCTGGAGCGCCTCGCCGACCGCGCGGGGGTTGAGCATGAGGGCGCGCCCGCGTCCGCGGCCGACCTGGGGCAGGGGCCGCGCGTGTGCCTGTACCGCGACCTCGACCCCGAGGGCAGCGGTGACGTGCCCGACCCGTGGTACGGCGGCCACCAGGACTTCCTGGACACCCTTGAGGTTATCGAGCGGGTCACCCCGCAGATCCTCGCCCTCGTGCGCTAGGCGCGCGGCGAACCGACGTTTTATGCAGACGAGCGGCCACCCTGCGTGGGGTAGCCGCTCGCTGCGTTAAAGGGTGGCGCCTCAGTTGGGTAGGGACGCTCCCGCCTCGGTGAGGAGGGTGCGAATCTGCTCCTCGAGGCCCGAGGTGCCCCTGCCCATCGAGCGCAGCTGCCCGTCAGGCCCGGCCAGGTAGTGGGTCGGCCACGCGTTTGCGCCGTAGGCCTTGAAGGCCTCCAGCTCCGGGTCCAGCGCCACCGGGTAGGTGATGCCCAGACGGGACGCGGCGCCACTGACGACGGACGCTTCGCGCTCGTGGGCCTGCTGCGGGGAGTGTACGCCGATCACAACGAGGCCAGCGTCCTTGTACTTCTCGTAGATGCGCTCGACCTCGGGAATCTCGCGCGCGCAGTTGACGCACGAACTCGACCAAAAGTCGACGAGGGTCACCGTGCCGTGAGGTTCTCCCAGGGAGTTGAGCCACTCCGTGGCACCGATCGCGGGGAGGGTGCCGCAATCCTTCGCCCCGCTGCGCGCGCACTGCGCGAAGTCGGTGCTCGCCTGGACCTCGTGTTCGGGCTCGCACGCGCCGTCCTCGCAGGCGCCTTCAGTGCTGGCCTCGAGCGAGGCCGTGTAGTCGGGGATCATGCGCTGCAGCGCCATCGGGGCGTCCGTCGCGATACCCAGCGCGAGCGCGATCATCGCGACGCCCGCGGCGATGCGCAGGGGGCGCTGGCGGGTCTTCAGGAAGCGGGCGGCGACACCCGAACCCGCGATCGCGACGATCATCAGCGGGATCGACACGCCGATCGCGAAGGAGATGGCCAGGCCGACGATGTGCCACGTGATCTGCCCGGAGCTGGAGGCCACGATGATCGAGGTCAGCACCGGACCCGCGCACGGCACGAACGCCGCGCCCAGGACGAGGCCGAGGCCGAAGCCCGCGCTGTCGCCCGTCG
>ERZ772956.2787-NODE-2787-length-10840-cov-5.107650_pt1 | contig 10840 bp, 8 predicted proteins | sample MGYA00580683_ERZ772956 | MGnify/ENA primary metagenome ERZ772956 (study PRJEB29015, sample SAMEA2738077) | human oral metagenome | biome: human oral; feature: human-associated habitat; material: saliva | place: China | collected 2212 ...
GGGTCCGCGGTCCGACTCCACCCGCATCGGCGGGCGACATCGGCCCCGGCTACGGCACTCCGGTCAGCATCCCGACCATCACCGGGCGACGAGTTCGACCCTCTCCCAGGGGACGGGGTCCGGGGCGACGCCCACGAAGCGTCCGTCAACGCCCTGGTCGAAACCGGTGAAGACCCACCGCCCCTCGCGCAGGGGCAGGACCTGTCCCGCGTAGAGGTGCTCGGGGCGAACGTACCGGGCTCGGCCCATGTCCCAGGGGCCGAGCGGCCCGCCCCCTTCGGCGACCCAGACGCCGCCCGGCCCCGGCTCGGCCTGCATGTCGGCGCCGCAGGAGAAGACCAGCAGATGCCGCTCACCGATGGTGCGCGATTGGCTGACCTCCAGGTGCCCGAAGACGGACGGCTCGGTCAGCGGCGCCAGGACCTCCCAGTGGTCGAGGTCGTCGGAAACCGCATGGCCGATGACTCCGCCGTGCAGCCGGTCCACTCCCCTGGCCCTGGCGGTGATGAGCATGTGCCAGCGCCCATCGTCGTGCTTGAAGACGAAAGGGTCGCGCCAGGCCTCGTCCCAGGGATAGGAGGGATTCCACGTCTCATACCAACGGTCGTCCGCCACGAGCGGCTCGGCGCACGTCCTGCGGAAGGTGACGCCATCGGCCGAATCGGCCCAGCCGATGCGTTGCACCATGCCGCCCTCGGCCCGGGAGATCCCGGTGTAGAAGACCCGCAGGCGCCCGTCGGCCCCGACGACGGTCGAGCCGGTCCAGATCGCCTGGTCGTCGAAGGCCGGCCCGTCACTGTGCACCAGGGCGTCCGGGAGCAGCTCCCAGGTGCGGGCGTCCTCGGAGACCGCGTGCCCCAGCGAGGCCCGCCAATGCCGCCGCTGAGGGTTGTGCAGCGCGCGCGAGGCGCGCAGGAAGAACAGGTGGTAGCGCTCGCCGTCGTCGGCGATCCAATGGTCCCACAGCCAGTGGTCGGGCAGAGACAGCGCCATGGCTCACCCCTTGACGGCGGTGCCGGCCAGCGACTGGACAAACGAGCGCTGGAAGACAACGAAGATGATGAGAACGGGCAGAGTGATCAGCGTGCCGTAGGCCATGATCTGCCCCCACACCGGGTTGAGCTGGAAGAAGTACTGCATGCCCACACTCACGGGCCGCATTGACTCCTCCTGGACCACCATGAGAGGCCACAGGTAGGAATTCCAGGCCGGAAGCATGGTGATGATGGCCACCGTGGCGAAGGTCGGGCCGGACAGGGGAACGACGATCCTGCGGTAGATGGTCCACCACGATGCGCCATCGACCCGGGCGGCCTCATCGATCTCCCTGGGGATATCGCCGAAGTGCTGGGCGAACAGGAAGATCGCCAGGGCGTTGGCGATGAAGGGCAGGATCTGGACCTGATAGGTGTTGAGCATTCCCTGCTTGATCAGGAAGCCGTCGACGACCCATTGCATGGAGGGAAGCTTGGCGACCCAGAAGACCAGCGGCACGGCGATGGTCTCGAAGGGGACCATGAGGGTGGCCAGCACGAACGACAGGATGATGCTCCTGCCCCTCCACCGCATGCGCGCGATGGCGAAGCCGATCATCGAATTGACGACCAGGCCGAGCCCGACGATCGCCGCGGTGACGACGACGGAGTTGAGCAGGAAGCGTGCGGCGGGCACGCGCTCGAAGACTCCCGAGTAGTTGTCCAGGCTCAGATGCCCTACGGGCAGGAAGGCCTTGATGGTGCCCAGATCGGCGAAGATCCGGTCGTCGGTCTTCAGGGAGGAGAAGATCATGAACACCAGGGGGAGGACGGCGACGCAGGTGGCGACGGTGAGTCCGATGTACGTCAACGCCCTGACCCGCGCCCTGCTGGCGGCACGGCCGCGGCCCTTCTCGACCTGCGGGGCGTTCCCGGATGTCGCGGCGGTCATATCAGTCCTTCTCCCTGGTGAGCCAGCGCTGGATAAGTGAGATGAGGAGCACGACGACGAAGAAGATCAGCGAGATGGCGCTGCCGTAACCCATGTCCTGCTCGCGATAGCCCTTGCGCACGGCGTGATAGACGAGTGTGGAGGTGGCGTCCTGGGGCCCGCCGGAGGTCATGACGTCGACCTGAACGAACAGTCCGAGGGCGGCGATGGTGATCGTCACAAGGATGAAGACCATCGTCGAGTGCAGACCGGGCCAGGTGACGTAGCGGAACCGCTGCCAGGCGTTCGCGCCGTCGAGGTCGGCCGCCTCGTAGAGGACCGGGTCGATCCCCTGGAGGCCCGACAGCCAGATGATCATGTGCAGCCCGACGGCCTGCCAGATGGACAAGGCGATGATGGCAGGCATGGCCGTGCCGGGGTTGTTGAGCCAGGCGATGGCGGTCCAGGCTCCCCCGGTGACGGTCGTGAGCATGGAATTGATCAGACCGTCGTCCTCGTAGAAGAAGCTCCACAGGATGGAGACCACGACCATCGAGGTGACCACGGGCATGAAGATCATGGTTCGGAACGCGGTCACGCCCTTGACCTTGGCGTTGACGAGAACCGCCAGGGCGAGGGCCAGGCCCGACTGGCAGGGCACGACGATCAGGGCGAAGAACGCAGTGTTCGTCAACGATCGCAGGAAGGCCGGATCGCCGGTGAAGGCGCGCACGAAGTTGCTCAAGCCGATGAAGCTCGGAGGGTTCGGGGAGATGAGGCGGGCGTTGGTGAAGGACAGGGCGAATGTCAGCAGAATGGGAATGCCCATGAACAGCAGCAGGAGGATGAGGGCGGGCGAGGACATGAGCCAGGCCATCCGCGCCTCCTTGCGCAGGGGCTTGGATCGGCGCCCGGTGACCGACGGCATGAGGTCTCCTTCCCGGTGGGACGCCGCGGCGCCCCACCGGATAGCGGGTAGCTGGGACGATGGGCGTCAGACGGTCACATCGCCTGATAACCGTTGTTGGACGCGATGTCGGCATCGATGTCCTTGACGGCCTGGTCGAGAGCGGATTGGACGTCGGAGCCCGAGACGATGTCGCGAGCGGCCTTGTCGAAGACGGAGGAGATCACCTTGTATCCCGGTGTGGCGGGACGCAGCAGCGCGTACGTCGTACCGATCTCGTAGACGGGCTCGAGTGGTTTGCCCTCGCCGTAGTTATCGGTCTGCGCAGTGGCGGAGGCCACCGACGGGAAATTGCCGATCGCGTTGGAATACTTGACGAGGTACTCGTCCTGCATGAGGAACTCGATGAACTTGTTGGCGATCTCGGAGTTCTTCGAAGTCGCCGAGACGCCCCACTGCCAAGACCCGCCGCCCACGTGCGCGCCCTTGCCGAAGTCGACCGGCGGCAGAATGAGGACCTCGTCCTCGCCGAGGGCCTCCTGGGCCTTGAGCACCTTCCAGCCGCCGGTGTAGACGAGCGGGACCTTGCTCTGGAGGAAGTCGGTGCCGTCGGTGCCCGGGGTCTGGGAGGCGTACCCGTCGGCGAACAGGCTGCGGAACCAGGTGCCCCACTCGACGGCCGCGGTGCCGTTGAGGAAGCCCTCGGCCGTCCGATAGGTCTCGCGGTCGATGAGGTCGCCGCCGAAGGACTGAAGCATGGGGGCGTAGGCGTAAGGCCACCACTCGGCGGTGTCCCACACGCCCATGTCGACGGCGACGTCGTAGTCGGGCAGCTGACCGAGCTTGCTCAGGGCGTCATTGAACTCGTCCTTGGTCCAGGGCTTATCGACCGCGGGCACGGGCACGCCCGCGGCGTCGAAGGCGGACTTGCGGCCCAGGAAGCACAGGGAGGTGTCGTAGGGGCCGATGGAGTAGAGGGTGTCATTCCAGTAGCCCTTGGCGGAGTCAATGATCCTGCCCTCCAGGTCGGAGGAGACGCTCAGCGGAGACAGGTAACCGGCCCAGGCCCAGTTCGGCATGATCGGACCGTCGAGGTCGAGGATGTCGGGCAGGTCGCCGGAGACGGCGGCAGCGGCGATGGAGTCGTTGTAGGAGGCCTGGGGGAAGGACTTGAGGTCGACGGAGGTGTCGGGATTGGCCTCGTTGAAAGCGTCGACGGCGCTCTGGACGACGGCGAGCTCGTCCTCGTTACCGCCGTTGTGGGTCCACAGCGAGATGCCGCCGGAGCCCCCGGAGCTCTCGCCCCCCTGGGACGAGCACGCGGCAAGGGTGACGGTCGCGGCCGCGGCGGCGCCGAGGCCGAGAAAAGTGCGACGAGTGGTGGGCATGGGGCACTCCTTTGTGTGTCTTCCGTAGGGGTTGGCCGGGAAGGGATCCCGGGAATCTGGGGAGCGCGGATCAGGGCGCAGGGGGCGGGGCGGTCGATCCCCGCCCGACCAATCGGCAGTGGAAGCGCACCGTGCGGGGAGGATCCGGCAGGTCCCCGGCGACCAGGCCCCGTACGAGCCAGTCGGCCATGGCGTAATGGGGCAGGCGCATGGTCGTCAGCGGCGGCTCCAGGTTGGTGGAGATGAGGGCCAGATCGTCGAATCCAACGACCGACAGATCCTCGGGAATGCGCAGGCCCAGTCGGGCGGCCTGACGGTAGACGCCCGCGGCGATCGCGTCCTTGAAGCAGAAGACGGCGGTGGGCCGATCGGGCCGCTCCAGGACGGTCCGAGCCGCGGCATCGGCACCGGCCGGGTCGTCCTCGCCGTAGACGACGAGGCCGTCATCGGCCTCGAGGCCGGCCTCGGTGAGCGCCTGCTCGTAGCCCGTGCGGCGCAGTCCAACGGCGATGACGCCCGGGGAGACGGCCGTGACGTGCGCGATGCGCCTGTGGCCGAGCCCGATCAGGTGGGCCGTGGCCTCGCGGGCCGCTGCGACCTCGTCGGGCACGACGCCGACCACGTCCTCCCGGTCGGCGAAGCCGTTGAGAACGGCAACGGTCTCGAGCTCGGGTGCGACATGCACCTCCTGGTGGTACATGGCCGCATGAACGATGGCGTCGACCCGGCGGGACTGGAGCTCGCGAACCGCGCGGCGGGTCTGCTCCTCGTCCCCGCCGGAGTCGGTCAGCAGGACCGACCATCCCAGCTGCCGACTGGTCGTCAGGACGGCGTCGATCATAGCCACGGCGTAGGGCGTGGACAGAACCCGTTCGCCGAGTACGCCGATGGTGCGGGTGCGCCGGTTGCGCATGCCGCCGGCCAGAGCGTCGCGCACGTAGGCCATGGAGTCCGCGGCGGCGCGCACGCGCTCGGCCGTCTTGCGGGAAACCCGCCCCTTGTCCTTCCCGGACAGGACGAGCGAAGCCGTGGCCGTGGACACGCCCGCGGCGGCGGCCACCTCGACAAGAGTCGTCATCATCCCTCCTTCCACGGGCAGGACACGAGCAGAGTCGGCCCGGACGATGCAAGAATGCCTCATCGAGCTCATATACGTCAACCGATTAACCCCTTGTGTTCAGAAGCCTGAGCACCGGCTTCCAAGGCGGGCGGGTCAGTCGCAGTCGGTCGCGCGCCAGACGATGTTGGAGAAGGTCGCCTCGCCCTCGTAGGAGTACAGCCGCAGACCCTCGTCCCCGTCCATGAAGTACACCTGCTGGGAGAGCACCGTGTGCCCGGCGTCGACGAACACTTCGACGCTCTGCATGTCGACGAGGACCCTCAGGTGAACCCAGCGGGAGGACGGGTCGATGGGGGCCTCGGCCCGCCAGTAGGGCAGGAAGGAGCACCACTCGAGGTCGCAGGGGCCGCGGTCGACGTAGATCGTCCCGTCGGTCACTCCGATGCTCGTGTAGCGCGAGTCGTCCTCGGAGCACCCGACGGCGACCCCGACGTCCGTCGCCGCGTCCCATTCGATGTCCAGCTCGAGCTCGTAGGCGCGCCCGCTCCACGCCAGCGTCTGCCAGCCGCTGACCCGCTGCGCGGAGAGCTCGCACGGTTCATCCATCACGTCGCGCAGCGCCGGGACGGGATCGCTCTGAAGGGAGTACCAGCCCTCGGGCTGGCGAACCAGGCGGATCCGTCTGACCACCGACATCTGCCCGTTGTAACCGTCGGAGGCGTCCGTGGGCACATCGCGCGCGGCGTAGCGCCAGTTGTTCATCCAGGCGATGGCGTACCGCAGGCCCTCCGGATCATCAGGCGAGGGCCATGTGACGGCCGAGTACCAATCCCAGCCCCGATCGAGCCACTGGGGCATAAGGGTGTCGGTCGTGAAGTTCGCGCCGTCCCACCGCCCCACCCAGTAGGCGTAACCGGTCGGCAGCCCGGCGTCGTAGGCGTCCATGCTGGCCCCCAGCACCCAGTGGGCGGAGCCGTCATCGGCGACGATCCTGAAGATGTCGGGGCACTCCATTCCGCCCAGGTCGGGCACGTCCCCGCGCAAATAGTCGAAGTTCGACGCCCAGGTCCAGTCGGTCAGATCGGCCGAGACGTAGAGCGAGAGGTACTTGCGCCGACCGATGACGCAGATCCATTGCGAGCGGTCGGGGTCCCAGGTGACCTTCGGGTCGCGGAACCACTCGGCATTGTCGACCTCCTCGGCGGTGACGGCCGTGTCCGCGTCCGGGTTGGCGATGACGGGGTCGGGCCTGAGCGAGAAACTCTCGCCGTCGCGGGAGAAGTACATGTACTGCTGCTGGCGGATGGGCTGGCCGTCGGGCAGCCGCGTGGCCAGGACGACCAGCGTTCCCGCGCCCAGGCCCGCCGTGTCGTCCTCGTCGACGACGGCCGATCCCGTCCACACCGGCTCGTTGCCGCGGGACTCAATGACCTGCTGGTGGTCGACGAAGGTGACCAGGTCGTCCGTCGTGGCCAGGTTCCAGCCTCCGGCACCGGCGTTGTCGTCGGCGTGCAGGTAGTAGAAGAAGGTTGTCCCGTCATAGCGCAGCGGCCGCTGCCCGTCGCACAGCCAGCCCGACGGCGGCGTCATGTGGAAGCGGGCGCGCAGGCTCTGGGTCGATGATGACACCGAGGACACCGACGAGGTCGACGCGGCCGGGAGGGCCGACGGTCCCGGCGACGCCGCGGACGCCGACGACGCCGGAGCCGAGAGCCGGCTGACACCCTCGACGAGTCCGGCCACGGCGCCCAGGCCCGTCACCACGAGCACGGCTCGGCGGGACAGCGGGGGCATCGATGCGATGAAGGACACGTTCCTCTCCCGTCCTGGATCGTCGCGGGACGAGAGGGCGGCACTCCCCGAGGATCGCCATCTAGGCCCCGGAGGCTGCGCACCGGCGGAACCGGGGAGGAAGCGCTCAGACGAGCAACGACATACCCTCGCGCCCGCTCGTCACGGTGTGACGATAACCGCACCACCGTCGAACGTCAAGCGTTTAACGTCGCACGGCGCCACGGAGTACGGCCTCAGTGGCCTACAGGCTGCGCGGGCTTCTCAGCCACGGGGCGTCCGCCGGGCGCAGACCCTCCCAGCTGTGAGCCCGCGCCCGGGCGGCGGCCAGGACCCCCACAACGGTCGACGGATTGTGCAGCCGTCCGCCCGCGACGGCGTGGACCACGTCATCCAGGAGGAACCAGGTGGGCACGAACTCGGCCTCCTCGGCCTCGCGCCGTATGCGCTGGTCGACCGGCAGCGGATGTAGACAGCGGGCGAGGAAGACGCGCGAGCCCTCCGTTGTGAATCCGGGAGAGGCGTAGAAGTCGACGAGGACGTCCCACCGGGCCGCGACGTAATCGGTCTCCTCGGCGAGCTCGCGCCGGGCCGCGGCGAGCGGCGCCTCGCCGGGCACATCGAGCAGGCCCGCCGGCACCTCCCACAGCATGGCGCGCACAGGATGACGGTACTGGCGCACCATGAGGATCTCGACGGCGCCGTCGTCCCGGGAGGAGTCCTCCCCCTCGCGCAGCGCCACGATCGACACGGCGTCGTGGTGGACCACGGTCTGGCGGCGCACCGGCTCTTGTCCCTCGGCCAGGACGAGCTCCTCATCATCAACGGCGCAGATCGGTCCGCTCCAGACCCGTTCGTGCGCACGAACCGCCCGGCCGGTTTCACGGGCGTCAGCCGGCCCGACGGGGCTCACCGCCCCTCCTCGCCCGTCTGCGACGCCTCGGCCTCCGGATCTCCGGGACGGTGGGAGGCGTAGACATCCCGGCGACGCTCCAGCCCGGCCCGCACCAACGCGGCGAAGAGCGGATGCGCCCGAGTCGGCCGGGATTTGAACTCGGGGTGGGCCTGAGTGGCCACGAAGTAGGGATGCAGCTCGCGGTCCAGCTCGACGAACTCGGCCAGGCGCCCATCGGGTGAGGCGCCCGTGACCCTCAGCCCGACAGAGGCCAGGGCATCGCGGTAGGCGTTGTTGACCTCGAAGCGGTGACGGTGGCGCTCGCGGACCTCGGTGGCGCCGTAGGCCTCGGCCACGATCGAACCGGGGGTGAGAACCGCAGGGTAGGCGCCCAGGCGCATGGTGCCGCCCAGATCTCCGCCACCGGTGACGAACTGCTGCTGAGAGTCCATGGTGGTGACCACCGGGTCGGGGGTCTCGGGCTCCATCTCGGTCGACGAGGCCGCCGTCAGACCCAGCAGGTCGCGCGCGGCCTCGATCACCATGCACTGCAATCCCAAACACAGACCCAGGGTGGGGACCTCGTGCTCGCGGGCCCAGCGCAGCGCACCGAGCTTGCCCTCGATGCCCCGCACCCCGAAGCCGCCGGGCACCACGACGGCGTCCACCCCCGCCAGGGCCCGCTGCGCGCCCTCGAGGCTCTCGCAGGTGTCGGAGGCGACCCAGCGGATGTCGACGCGCGCGTTGCACGCGAAGCCGCCGTGGCGGATGGCCTCGGAAACCGACAGGTAGGCGTCGTGCAGGTCGACGTACTTGCCCACGAGGGCGACCTCCACCCGGTAACGGGGGTCGTGGACGCGCCCGAGCAGACCATTCCACTCGGTCCAGTCCACGTCCCGGAATGGCAGGGCCAGACGCTGGACGAGAAAGGCGTCGAGCCCCTCGTGGTGCAGCGTCGGGGGCACCTCGTAGATGCTGGCGGCGTCCCTGCACTCCACGACAGCCGAGGCCTCGACGTCGCACATGAGAGCAACCTTGCTCTTAACGCCGTCCGGCAGCGGCCGGTCGGTGCGCAGAACCAGGGCGTCGGGCTGGATGCCGATGGAACGCAGGGTCGCCACCGAGTGCTGGGTCGGCTTGGTCTTGAGCTCACCGGCCGCCGGAAGGAAGGGGATGAGCGAGACGTGCACGAACGCGACGTTCTCCCGCCCCAGGTCCGCACGCACCTGGCGGGCCGCCTCGAGGAACGGCTGGGACTCGATGTCCCCCACCGTCCCCCCGATCTCGGTGATGATGACATCGGGCACCTCGCCGTCGGCGCCGGGAGCGGCCTGGGCTCGCATGACGCGTTTGATCTCGTCGGTGATGTGCGGGATGACCTGAACGGTGTTCCCCAGGTACTCCCCGCGGCGCTCCTTGGCGATGACCGTGGAGTAGACCTGGCCGGTGGTCGCATTGGCTGCACCGGTGAGGTTGACATCCAGAAAGCGCTCGTAGTGGCCGATGTCGAGATCGGTTTCGGCGCCGTCCTCGGTCACGAAGACCTCCCCGTGCTGGAAGGGGTTCATCGTGCCGGGGTCGACGTTGATGTACGGGTCGAGCTTCTGCATGACGACGCTCAAGCCGCGGGCCCTCAGGAGACGGCCCAGACTGGAGGCGGTCAGTCCCTTGCCCAGGGAGGAGACGACTCCCCCGGTGACGAAAATGTGGCGGGGGACGTCGGGCAGGCTTCCACTCAGGCGCGCACGGTTGCTGTTCACGGACCTTCAACCTAGCAGGTCCGATGCAACACGCCCGTCTCCCGCCTCGGCGCGGCCCGCCGATGAGTGTCGGGAGCGAGGGCGGAACCGCGCTGTCACCGGCCGTCAGCGGCATCAACCCGACTCGCCCTGTCCGGGGGCGGCAGGATCCCGGCGAGTTGGTCGGCGAGATCGTCGTCGGTCGGCAGGTCGTTCGCCGCCGCGCAAGCGCGCCCGCGGGCGTCGGAGAGCGCGGAGTCGTCGGTCAGCAGAGCGGCGATGGCATCGGCGACGGCCGGCGCTCGCGGCTCGACGAGCACGGCCCCGCCCCGAGCCGTCAGGGCCGTGCCCCCCACATCAGTGGCGACAACGGCGGCGCCGGCGCGCAGCGCCTCTTGGATGATCAGGGGCTGCCCCTCCCACAGGCTCGTCTGGACGACGACGTCGGCCTCCTCCAGGAGCACGGCGATGTCCTCGCGCCTGCCCAGCAGCCGCACGGGCAGGCCCGAGGCGCGCACGCGCTCCTGCACGGCCGGGGCCTGCGGCCCTTCTCCCGCCAGCGCCCATACGACGCCGCCCAGCCCGCCGGCGTTCACCCGTTCCTGCAGCAGGGCCGCGGCCTCCAGCAGCAGATCAATGCCCTTCTGCGGGGCCAGTCTGGCCGCCGTCAGTACGCGTCCGCCTCCGCCCCGCCACGCCGATTCCACCGAAGAGGCGCGGGGGGGCGAATCGGTGCCGGGCCGACGCGGTGCGGGGACGACGGCGATCTCGACCCGCGCCGCGCCGCACTCCAGAGCTCGCTCGGCCAGATCCGGGCTGACGGCCAGCACCAGGTCCGCCCGGGCGGCGATCAGCCGCTCCAGGCGCGCGCCGACCGCACGAGTGATCCAGCCGCCGACGGTGAGATTGTGGAGGGTGACGACCAGGCGGGTGCGGCTATCGCGCCGCCGCCCGAGCGCCAGAGCGGCGGCGGCGCCGGCGCGCAGCCCATGGGCGTGGACGATATCGGCGCGTCGCCCCAGGAGCCGCAGCCGGGCGACGGCGGCCGCATCGCCCGCAGCGGGCGCAGTGCCGATCTCAAGGGCCCGCCCCCTGGCGCCGCCGAGGTCGAGGCCGGCCAGAACGGCGGCCGGCGCCTCGACGAGAACGTCGTGC
>ERZ772956.2792-NODE-2792-length-10837-cov-3.879521_pt1 | contig 10837 bp, 9 predicted proteins | sample MGYA00580683_ERZ772956 | MGnify/ENA primary metagenome ERZ772956 (study PRJEB29015, sample SAMEA2738077) | human oral metagenome | biome: human oral; feature: human-associated habitat; material: saliva | place: China | collected 2212 ...
TGCTTTTCCTCTGTCCACGCACGTGGTCTTAAAGACTACGTACGTAAATCCAAACGACTACGCACGTAGTCATTAGATCCACGTACGTAGACCGAGCTTATCGGCTATTCGTCCGCGCCTTTTACTCGCGCTCATCGGAAGTCACTCCACTACTGCTCCCAGCTTTTCTCTCCGAAGAAGCGAGCCTCGTATGGCGCTCCTGCGCGATGCTTTTCGTGGTACCGGGACTCTGGGGTTTACTTGGGGGCTTTCCTACCTTGCCGTGCTCTGCTGACGTGCTTCCCCATATCCTTGGTGGGTGTGATCGTGTTAGTCTGCCAGCTTCTTCGCAGGTGCTAAGTGTCAGAGTGTTTTCCTCTTACTCTTGGAAGTTCTATTGGGAAAATAGATATCTTTACCGAGTCGTAACGCTATTATGTCCTGAAAAATATAATCCTTGGTATGAGCAGTGAACGTCCCGAAGACGAATTGCTCTCTCTTGTGAGAGCGCGAGTTCCTATTATTCAGATTGTTAGCTATGAGGTGCATCGTGTGCATGCGTTGCTCATAGGCCTTGCCAAGAGCTGTGCGCGCAAGCTCTATGTGTGGGATTTAGTCCGTGGTATACGCCATTGGGATCCAGATACAAAGCAATTTGTTATCGACGAGGAAGGTGTGACGCTGGTGCAAGCTATGGAGTTCTTTCAAGAATTGAGAGAGCGGGCTATCTTCCTTATTGAAGACCAACAAGAGACTCTTCGTAGTGAAAATTCAGTGACTATCAAGAGGCTACGTAACCTTGCTCTCGATATGCCAGAGGAGCGTACGCTGATTTTCTCCCAGCCCGTGCCTCAGCTTCCAGTAGAGCTGGAGAAGGAAGTGCATGTCATGACGCTACCTTACCCCTCGGTAGAAGATATTATGGCTATATATCGTAAGGTCTGTAGTCAATATCAGTATTTTATGCCTGGCTGCGAGGAGCCGCCTAAGCCATCAGCGGCATTGCTGGAGGCTGCCCTCGGACTGACCATAATGGAGGTGGAGAGAGCATTCTCTTTGGCTTATGTCAAGAAGGGGCAGCTTACAGATGAAGAAATCCCTTTGATTATCCGAGAAAAGGAGCAGGTAATCAAGAAGAGCGGTTATCTGGAGTACTACCACCCCAGCGAAGAGTTTAGTGATGTGGGGGGGCTGGGAAACCTCAAGCGTTGGCTGGAAAAGCGTCGCAGAGGCTTTGAACCCGATGCCAAGAGATTCGGGCTTACTTATCCCAGAGGGATTCTTCTATTAGGTATACCGGGGACGGGGAAGAGCCTCACGGCTAAGGCTGTAGGGAGTCAGTGGAAGTTCCCCTTACTCAAACTTGATATGGGTAAGATCTTTGCTGGTTTCATTGGGGAGTCCGAACGGAATATACGTAATGCCCTGCAGATCGCAGAGTCCCTCTCCCCCTGCGTCCTATGGATCGATGAGATCGAAAAGGGTTTGTCAGGTAGTGCGAGCTCAGGATCGACAGATGGTGGCACTACGTCACGTGTCCTGGGGACTTTCTTGACCTGGATGCAAGAGAAGCAAAAGCCCGTCTTTGTCCTCGCTACAGCCAATGACGTTTCTCAGCTCCCCCCCGAGCTATTGCGTAAGGGGCGTGTTGATGAGATATTCTTCGTTGATCTACCCACAGCTCAGGAAAGAGAGGAGATTATCAGTATACATCTGAAGAAAGTGCGTAGATCTCCAGGCAAGTTTGATTGTAGGCATCTTGCCGAGATGAGCAAGGGATTCTCTGGGGCTGAGCTGGCTGAGGCTATTCAGGAGGCTCTTTATCAGGCCTTTGATGCAGGTGAAGATCTGAATACCTACTATATTGAGGAGGCTATAAAGCATACCTATCCTCTGAGTCGTACGATGGGAGAGCATATCAAGCGTCTGCGTGAGTGGTGTAAGGCAAAGGCCGTGCTGGCTTCGGAGTCAGCTCCAGAGGAGTTGGCGTTGGATAAGCAAACCCCTCGCTTGGCACAAGAGAGCTACAATAATCCTTTCATAGTGTAGAGGGGTATGCTACACTATTATAGGCAACTATATCCAGGGCAAGAGGAAGCCTTAGCTCGAGCTGTAAGTCAGGATCTCAATAGTATAGAGGATTACCTGAATAGCGCCATAAAAGCAATCAAGCAGAAAGAAAAGATTGAGGCTTCTTGGCGTCGGCTTTCTGAACCCCAGGGGGTTCTGGAGCTCAAGGGACGACTCTACCGCATACCGAAGACGGAGGTCGTGGTCTCAACGGCTCTCAGGGGATACTCCGAAGGTGAAGAAATCGACGCACGTGGGGTGCGGTATACCATTAAGCGAAAAGAGGGTGATGATAAGGCTATTTTCTCTCAGCGATATGGGGAAGAGAAGCTTTTCGCTAAGGATAACACATTGCATGAGGCTTGGGTTGAGCTACTTAAGCCCACTCACCAAGTCATAGATGATAGAGTAGGCGAATATGTCGTTTACGTTGAGGACGGAGTGCAACCTGTTGATCCAGAAGCACGTCCTCTCTTGGATGATGAGCTGTGGAGTAGTTTTCTCTCACGAGTATCTCATTTGCAGTACCAAGGAGAGAGCCTATCGGTCCAAGTGTCTCGAGAGGGCGTTTTGCTGAATGATAGGCTGGAGGACTTAGTCGATCAGAGTCTTCTCGCAGAGCCCTATGCACTGCCTGTTGTCCTTAAGCGGCGTGGTCGTGGCGGACGAGATGCTGGTCGCTGGATACAACTCATAGAGAAAGACGATGAGGGCGGGGAGGAAGAGACGATGTCTCCCTTGAGATACTTCTTTGATGATGACGTCATTATCAAAGATTCAGAGGGGAGTAGATACGAGGTGCTTAGTGGAAGAGACGATGAGTACCAACTGCGCCTACACAAGGTAGGGGAGCGGAAGGACTGCTATCCCCCCAAGGATGCTATTCTCTCCGTCCAAGCCAATACCTATCAGCTCCAGAGACAGCTTGAGGCTGTTCGAACCCTGCGTGAGCGCCCTCTCGAGGAGCATTGGCCTCTGCTTATGCTGTTCCTCAAGCGTGGTGAGTTCAAGCTATGGGATCACTGTGTGCCAGCTGTCCCAAAGAGCTGGCACGTACTGACGGATGATAGTCGTAGTGGCTGTCAAGAGCAGAGAGCTTTTGTGGCTAAAGCCCTTGGCACCCCCGATTATGCCTTCTTAGCAGGTCCTCCAGGGTCGGGTAAGACGACTGTGATCCTTGAGCTTATTTGTCAGTTGATAGCTCAGAAGAAGCGTGTCTTACTCTGTAGCTCTACCCATGTGGCCATTGATAATGTCTTAGAGCGTCTTGATGAGCGCCTTCCTAAGGGAAGTCTTATAGACCGCCTCCATATTATGGCTCTGCGTGTAGGTGATCGGGGACGTATCAGTGAGCGTGTGACTCACTTTCAGATAGATGAGGTCCTCAAGGATTGCCCAGATGATATGCACCGACTTATTCGGCAGAGTGCCAATTTGGTGTGTGGGACCACGATGGGTATATTACAGTATCCCGATTTTAAGCGAGCCGGTAAAGAAGATCCAGCTCCTGTGATGCCTGACTTTGACTATCTCATCATTGATGAGAGTAGTAAGACGACTTTTCAGGAGTTTCTTGTCCCGGCCTTGCGTGCTAAGCGCTGGGTCTTAGTGGGTGACGTGCTACAACTCTCTCCTTATACAGAGCGAGAGCTTGTAGAGGCCAATATACGGCAGTTGAAGAGTAAAGGAGAGCGCATAGCAGAGGAGCATCAGCAAGCGATCTATCTACTTCATCAATTAGGGGATTTCTACTCTAAGAGGGGTAGGTGTAGGCTCATCGGGAAGTATGCCATCCCTGTGACAGCAAAGGTCCTTTCCAAGTTAAGGGAAGAGTACGACTCGGGGCGAGGACAAAATACCTCCGATGGGGAAGGGTTTACCTCTGCCTTTGTAGGAGGAGATAACTACCACCACTATAATCGTCTCCTACTCTCTCCATATGATGTCATATTTATAGAGCGCGGTCTGGAGGATAAGGGACTGATCCCCGAAACCCATGCTGTGCTATGGAGTAAGATCCCTGAGGAGTGGAGGCGTAGCTCACACAGTTTTCAGTTCCGAGCATTAGAGGAAAGTCTCCGGTATTCGTTCGTTATGACGGATAGTCGAGGCTCGATTTCGGATAAGATTCGTAAGGAGGGAGAGCCTCTCGAGCGGCTGATTGAGCGCATTTCTCATGAACTCTACGCTCGCTCTTGGGCTGGCGAGGTCGCTTGGCGTATAGATCGAGAGCATCAGATACGCTTGCAAGAGCAGAGTAAGTATAAAGGGTATAGCAAGCAGATAGGAGAATTGATGCCTATTACGGATCGTGGACTATGGATTGACTCTATCAATCGCTTATCAGCCATTGCCTTTCCCTCTATCTTAGAGGCTCTTGAGCAGGGGATTATTCGAAAGAGGAAGGAGGATGGGGCAGTGCTGGGAAGTCCACTTGCCGACGGCTTTGATCCAGACTTCCTTGTAGAGCGTCGAGAGATACTCACCTACCAGCATCGTATGCATCCCGAGATCTCGCACTTCCCGCGAAGACGCTTCTACTATGAGCGCTCGGGGCAAAGCGAAGCCTTGCTTGATAATCCTATGCTCCAGCGAAGTTGGGGGTATCGTGAATATCCGCGTCGAGAGCATTGGATCGATGTGGAAAATGGACATGTATATCGAGGTGCCAATGAGGCTGAGGCCAAGCGTATGATGGAGGAGCTTGATAAATTTGCAGACTATGCCGATACAGCTTCGCCCAGTGATAACCCCGAAAGACCATGGACCGTAGCTTGTCTATGCTTCTATCGAGGTCAAGAGCGTAAGCTCAAGGAGCTCTTGCAAAAGAAGACTGGGATGAGTAACCGTTCTACACACTTCGTGTACAGAGGGTTGATGATAACGCTCTGTACAGTAGACCGCTTCCAAGGGCAGGAGGCTGATATTGTCTTCTTGTCTATGGTGCAAACGCGAAGGGTTGGCTTTATGGATAGTCTTAATCGGCTTAATGTGGCTGTGACCCGAGCCCGCTACCAAAATGTGATCATAGGCTCTTTGGAATACTTCTCTTCTCAGTCTACTTCTGAAGATCTTCGGCAGTTGGCTCTCTATGCTTCTGGCCGTGAGATGGAGAAGCGCCCAACTCGCAATGTCGGTGACTCAGGAGAGAAGCGCTGCTACAAGCCAAGTCAATCAGGGGCTTATGGTAGTAGGAAAGGGAAGTCTTCTAACAGGCGTAATTAGGAATATTGAGTAGGTTCGTCGTGAAGGCAAGACTTTCTATAAAGACGCTTCTGGTATATTGATGTCAGGAGGAATAAACAGTATCGAAGAAGATGAAAATTAAATTTACTCGCTCTCTCGAGGTAGAGTATGGCTCCACCTATATGTGTATTGAAGAGCAGGAGAAGCGGCCAGATATACAGGCTTATCTGCAGGGGCTGCATCATATCAGCGATCCTAAGCTAAATGAAGGTGTGGAACGCTATCTCACGGCTCTTGGGCTCAAGGACCATGGAGTTTTAACTGTCCAAGGTGACCAAGTGCGCGAGTCGGGGTATCTGCCTGCTTGTAGCGAGGGTAAGTATGCCATCTGGTATGTCCAAGACCCCATCCTTGATGCTCCGCGGATCATTTATTATGACCGCATGGCTACCGCCTCAGAGGATCGCAATTGGAGGAAAGGTCAAGAATTACGAGTCGGGGCGATAGAGCGAGCTCAGAGTGAAAATAGTGAGTTTGTTAAGGCCACGCTGACATCCAATCGCTTATTCGTAGTGAAGCACTACAATAAGGAACAAGAGCGCATTGATATGATACGTCAGCTTACGGTAGAAGGTGGGGAAAGTCGTGCTGTGCGCTACTACCTTGGTACACTTAAGGGAGGAGCGGATAGGAGAGATCACACCTTGCGCTCGTCAAGACCAGCAGAAGAGGATGTTGAGAGCTTATGGGTAGAGAAGCTTCTGCCTCAGATCGCCAAGAGTTTGTCTGGACAATGGAGGGGAAAAGAGCAACGTATAGCCCTTCCCTTAGATGACGCTAAAAAGCTTGGTGCAGAAGCCCTCAAACATTTCAGCCTGAATTGCTCGATCCCAAGGAGCCAGATAGGGGAGGTGTGGGAGCTGGAGTATGTGGGGATCATGCCGATGAACGAACTTGAAGCAAAGAAGTGGTTCGAGCATCTCCTTAGTATAGAGGCTGAGAAAGATTATTTACAGCAGGGAGATATAGATGCTCTTGCAAGCCTAAGAAATGAAGTGGCTTTAGAGCCCTATAGAGCTGCTCTAAATGCGCCTAAGGCTACTGGTTTAGCCCGAGGAGCAAAGGATAATAAGATTAGTTACTGGCACTTGATGGCTCCACGAGATTTGATGCCAGATGGCGATGTGCATGTGATTGACAGGCCTGTTTCTCTTGTGGAAGGAGAGCAGCATAGTATGAGTACAATTGTTGAAAAGCTGGGCCTACGGGACGTTCGCTGGGTAGCCTATTGTGATCGGTATGTTGTGAGGCCTTGGCAACAAAGCTATATCGGTGGGCTCCTACAAGCTATTAAGGCAGAGCGGAGTATCGTTATTACTCAGAAGTCTGATATGATGAAGCATCCCTCAGGTAAGACGTTCCTAGAGCAGCATAAAGGACAGACTCAGCTTGAAATCATTGATGTCACCGATGTGTTCGAGAAGAGTAGGGGGATTCATGACAGATGTCTTGTCGTGTGCGATGCCCAAGGGAACCTCAAATTATGGACAGGTACTAATGGCCTTACCACCTTTGATTTTCAAGGAGATGGTGGGGGCTGGAAGGATTTTGGCCCCAAGACACCTCTGAGGCTGAGTGACAGCGTGACGCTCTCTCCTGTAGAGTTGAGGACCCAAGATAAATTGATAACCTATCTCAAAAAGCACTTCCATGTCAAGTAAGATTCAAGCATATACAGGGCATAAGACTATAGATCGTAGCTCTGAACCCCTACCCAAGGGCTGGGTATGGATTGATGGGACTCCATTCTCTGAGGCAAATAGGCGAGAGCAAGTGTTGCAGTGGAAGCTTGACTTCGCTGAGGATATCATTTGCCTCCTTACTGAGCGCATAGACGATACAAAGATCATTGAAGCTTTGCATAAGTATTCGAGTGCACACGGTAAGCGTATCTATCTCTTAGTAGGTGAGTACACAGCATCTCTCAATAAACTTCGTGGGCATTGCCTTATCCGTACTCTGTCATCAAGTGATATCCCTCGTGGTAGCCTTCTGCTCGTAAATCCTAATAGTACCCAAGCTAAGGCCTATCTATTTTCAGATAGTTTTGCTGCATCTACTGGTTCGTTAGAGTTGTTCAAATCGGTAGATGATGAGGGGCAAAAGAAGGACCTGTTCCGTTACTTCTGTTACCTCTTTTGGGAGAAAGCTACAGAGGAGTATCTGTCACAGGAGCATAGCGAAGGGCAGCCTGTCAAAGGTAAGGGGGTGGATGTGTATTTTGATACGACGCTACTCTCTCCCACCTTCTTGTATGATCTCGTTTTGCAATCTATAGAAGGGCAGCCTCGTAGCTCCGTCTTGAAAAAGTATTTGAGTTTAGACGAGGGAGCAGCGCATCTGTATGTAAAGCAGTCAGAGAAGAAGGTGCTGCCTGATATGCATCTGCATACCCTGCCTACGAAGGAGGGTTTGGAGCAGACTGAACCCAGTGACTTTGTGGATGACCTTCGGTATCTGTCCATTGATTACAGCTGGAAGGTTCATCCTCTTTATCTGCCAAAGGATGCGATAGTTGCTCGACTCTATAAGGACTGGGATGAGTATCGCTCGATGCAAGCCAAGAATTTGGAAAGCCTGCAGCGAGATATTAATAAGAAGCTGGAAGAGGCTAATAAAGCTCGTGGGACAGACTTTGCTCGGTGCTATCTCGGCTTGGAGGTCGAGTTGAAGGAGATCATAGCATCACTCGATCCCCTGCTGAAAGTGAGCTGGGGGGGAGATAGGGCAAGTTATAGTAAGCTGGAGCAAGCCTCTGGGTTAGATGAGCGCTATAGGATAGCTTGCCGAGATCTCGAGAATGCTATCAAGCGGTATGAGCTGGAGCAGCAGGAACAAGAGCTGCAAAGAAAAATAGACGCAGCTCAAGATAGCAAAGAAGTTGATCGGTATAATCTTGCTCTTAAGAGCCTAAGGGGAGAGCACGCTCGTCTTCAGAGTCCTGATACAGCTGAGCGGTCACCCCTTGATGATCTCTATTCCCATCAGAAATCAAAGGCTACGGGTACTACAAAGGCGGTGACTATACCGAGCCTTCTTCTTTTGCCGGAAGTTGGTAAACTATACCAGCAAGGAGATAAGTTCTACCTCGCTATTACGGACTGGAGTGATTACGATCGTGCACAGAGAGAAGCGGTTCGCCTACAAGCCACTCTTTGCGCTATGGGAGATGGGGTTATATCCTGATACCGCAATGGATTTTAGGTAGGGAAACTATCAGAAAATAAGGCCAAAACAATGAGTTCAATCATCCAGTCACGTGTTCCTTTTCTTCACCGCTCGATACTGTGTCAGGCATTGAAGGAAATGGGCATTAGGTACCATATGAATGGAGATCTGGTAGATACGGAGATTTCAGATAACTATGGTACGGTCTCTTTTAGACCTCACTTGGGACGCTACATTCCGACAGCAACTAACGCTAAGCGTATGCCGAGATGGGGTAAGATCCATCTCTCCGATAGTGAGGAGCAGCGCTTACGCCTATTCTTAGATAAGCTTTCAGATGCTTATCAGCTCGCTCTCAATGAGAATAATGATCGCTTGCGTCGGGCTGAGGAGGAGAGGTTAGCCGCAGAGGAGGCCGAGCGACTTAAGCGCGAAGCGGACGAACGTGAGGCTGCACGATTAGCCTTCATTCAGCAGCAGGAGCAGACTATCATCGAGCGAGCAAAGGCTGATGGTTACCACGTGACGCGTAAGGAGATCGGTGGGAAAATCCGTTTGACCCTCTCCCGCATACGTTGATCCATCCGAATGTCGCCTTGCCTCGGGAGGGCTAAGCTATCTCTATGCAATTAGCTTTACTAAGCCAATAGGCAAGTATAAATCCCAATAAATTCATTCACCCATAATACCAAAGACTATAACATGGCAGAGGAACGAATCACTATTACCATAGATACCGAAGGGGTAATTCAAGCGGAGACCGAGGGCTTCAAAGGAGAAGTCTGTCTCAGTGAGCTTGAGAATCTTTTGGGGGATCTTATGGAGCCAAAGAAGATCACGAAGACTGATGAGTACTACCAGACTGTACGGGTACAGCGTAAGCAAACTATAAGACGCTAGATCAAGCAATGAGTGCAATAGTACGATCTCAAACTCCCTTTATCTGTCGCTCTACTCTTCTAAAGGCATTAGAGCGTATAGGTGAACCCTATACCATAGATGCTGGTGGCAATATACAGACTAGTAGACATGACTATTATGGGGTTCAAACTTTTGAGTTTCATCAGGGACGCTATGTCTTTCGGCATGATTCGAGTGCTGTAAATCAGCAGTATGGCCCAGTATATCCTTGGGGAAATTTAGCTCAGTCTCCAAGGATGCTTGTTCCTGATTTTTTAGAAGCAGTACAGACTGCCTACAGAAATATCCGTGCGGAAGAGATGGAGGCGCTACGTCGAGCCGAAGAGGAGAGGTTGGTTGCTGAGGAAGCGGAGCGCCTTAGGCGCGAAGCTGAAGAGCGTGAGGCTGCACGATTGGCTTTCATTCAGCAGCGGGAGCAGACTATCACTGAGCGAGCGAAAGCAGAAGGCTTTTATGTGAAACGCAAAGAGGTCGATGGGAAAATCCGTTTGACTCTTTCTCGTATACGTTGATGCAGCTGAATATAGCTCACCTCGAATCGCAGAGCGATATTTATGGTCCTGGTACCCGCTTCGTCATTTGGGTGCAAGGATGCTCCCTCCGCTGCCCTGGGTGCTGGAATAAGGAGATGTGGCCGAGGACTCCGCGCCAACTCTATACGATGGAGCGCCTATGGACAGAGATCAAGCAGGTGCGATCAGAGATAGAGGGCATCACTATTTTGGGCGGAGAGCCGTTGGAGCAGATCGAGGCAACTCGTGCCCTAATAGCTCTTGCTCACGAGGATGGATTGTCTGTTGTGCTGTTTACAGGCTATGAATATGCCGAGATAGAAGCTAAGGGCTGGCAAGATGTCTTCCAAAATGCGGACATACTGATTACAGGTCGTTACCTTGAACACCTGCGGACGCTGGACCACCAATGGATCGGGTCAACCAATCAAGAAATTCACTTTCTGTCTGAGCGGTATGATGAGAGCGTCTTAAGGGATGCCACCTATATGGAATTAGTGATCAATGAAGATGGAGTGGTGAATCTGATGGGGTTTCCCGATGATGAGTGGAGGATACTTGTTACGGAGCATTTATAGGGGATACTTGCTTGCCGTAGCGAGTACCCCTCTTGCGCTGATAATTATGGCCTTGATCTATGACGTCTTTCCTGGAGTTTTCCGGTAGGCTGTGCCTTGCTCCATATGGGGGCTTGGGGGATGCTACATAAGGGAGTAAAATGAACTACTACTGGTCACCCACTTGATCAGTACTGGTCCGTTGCGTGACCAGTATTAGTTGGCTATGGTGACTAGTACTGGTCGGAATGCCGACCAGTACTGCTCCGATTTTTTGGTTTTTCGGGCATTTGACCCCATCCCCACTATTAGGTATTCTGCTTTTCTACATATAGCGGGGTATGTCATTAGCGTTTAGCTCCTTGAGAAGAGATGACTCGGTGA
>ERZ772956.2793-NODE-2793-length-10829-cov-10.004362_pt1 | contig 10829 bp, 14 predicted proteins | sample MGYA00580683_ERZ772956 | MGnify/ENA primary metagenome ERZ772956 (study PRJEB29015, sample SAMEA2738077) | human oral metagenome | biome: human oral; feature: human-associated habitat; material: saliva | place: China | collected 2212 ...
TAACATATGTTGTCAAACGTTTAAGAGCATTTTTTACACTTGGAATAGTTTTTCGGAATGATCCACTGGCATCCTGCAGGATAACCAAGTCAATTGGTTTCCGCGGAACTGTCCAGTCCGTTGCGTCCGTTTTTTCAATCTTACGATAACACCCATTTTGTGTGATCGTTGTATGCTCATCGATCCGTCTCGTCTCAATATTCAGAGGATCATCAGCTCGAACAACTGAATTCCCTAGATTCAAGACGCTGGATGGCATTGACATCAACAGGACGGTAAATAGTATTAAAACCTTTTTCAAAAAATCTTTCATGCTATTTTAAAGCCTATATAATAGTAGAAACTTTTATACAAGCTCTCCCTTCTCTTTCTTTTATTTAAATCTCTTCTAGCTGTTTTTCAAGCGCTGCTTCATCGTGAAAGTCTGTAATTACTTTCTTTACCTTTTGATTCTTATCGACTAGATAAATCGTGGGGATTGATTGAACATGGAGGATATCCGCCGCTCGCTCATCTGTGTCATAGTAATATGGGAAAGTATAATCTTTTTCACTGATATACTGATCCGCTCTTTCTTTCGTTTCTCTTTTGGAATCAAGCATATCCAACATAACAAAATGAATGTTACCTTTATACTTTTCATATACTTTTTGAATCTCTGGTAACTGTTTTTGACAATCTGGACACCAGCTTGCCCAAGCAACATAGACTGTTTTCTTTCCTTTGAAATCAGCAGGAGTTTTTTGTTGTGTGTCTGCAGTTTCAAAAGTGAAGTTTGGCAAAGCTTCTCCAATTAAATCAGTGGTAGATTTTTCTTTTGCAGCAGTTGTTGTAGCTGAGGTCGTAGTGGTGTTATTTGTAGTGGATTTTGATTGACATCCGGCAGTTAGTAAAAATAGACTTCCAAATAAAATGGAATGAGTTAGGAATTTTTTATAGTTTTTCATAAAATATCTCTCCTTTAAAACGATACGTTCATTGTATCACATTATAAATTAGAAAAAAAGAAACCCTCGTAGGAGGATTCCTTGTACTGTTAGGGATTATCCTTGAATGCTGAAAGTATATTTATGACCTTGAGTTAAGCTATGATAGAAGCCTTTTCCTTCATATAGTTGGAATACTTGTACGCCAGCACGTTGTTGATCGTCAGGATACACATTTTTAACAAATGGATTGCCTGCTAAGATTTCCTCTAATCCTTCTTTGCCTAGTTCACGAACTTTTCCTTCGATGCGAATCACTTGAATTAAGTAATCATCGTGTGAAAATGCTGCAATTGCCACATTTGGATTTTCTTGTAATTGTTTGTAGAAATGAGTTTCTGGACTTGTCATAAAGAAAACTCCATGTTCATTGGCAACACCGATGTGAATTGGACGAGAATGAGGTTTTCCATCTTTGTCAACTGTAGCAAAAATGGCTACTTCTAATTCCTCTAAAATACTTAAAATTTCTTCTGTATTCATATTAACACTCCTTTTTTAATAATTGTTTTATTTGTTTCTCAATGGATAAGGGAGAAGTAGTCGGGGCAAATCTGGCAATCACTTCTCCAGATGCGTCTACGAGGAATTTTGTAAAATTCCATTTAATCGAACTGCCTAATAGTCCTTTTGTTTCTTCTTTTAATAGCTTGAATAATGGATGTGTTTCTGGTCCATTAACGAGTATTTTTCCAAACATTGGGAAAGTGACTTGATAATTGAATTGGCAACTCGAAGCAGCTTCCACAGCACTTAATGGCTCTTGGTTTCCAAATTGATTACACGGGAAACCTAGCACGCTAAAACCTTGTTCGTGGTATGTTTCATATAGTCTTTGTAATTGGGCAAATTGTGGAGCTAATCCACATCCACTAGCGGTATTGACGATGAGTAATATTTGCCCTTATATGCTTCTAATGTACTTGTTCCATTTAATGTAGGAACTTCTATTTCATAAAGTGACATGACTTCCTCCTATATTAAATGATAATGTTTTAACCCTTGCATAATGCCACCTTTATCGTGGTCTGTACTAACATAGTCTGATTTTTCTTTTAACAATGGAATGGCATTTCCCATGGCAATTGAAAAATCAACTTCCTGGAACATTTCTAAATCATTAGCACCATCTCCAAAAGCATAGGTAGTGATAGACTGATTATTTAAGGTGCGTATTAATGCTCGAATTCCTGTTGCTTTAGAATTTCCAGCAGTAATGACATCTAATGCATAAGGAAAATTTCGAATAAATCTTAATTCTGGGAATGCTAGCTGATAAGCTTCGTCATTCTTGTCTCTTGAAAGCAAGAGCATCATATTCACTACTTGTTCTTTATAAAATGCTGGAACAATATCTGGGGTTCGTGTATGAATATAACCATAGGCTTCTTGTGCAAATGGGACAGTTTCAATGATTTTAAAGGCATCAATATTATAACATGTAATTCCATGTCCATTATCTGTTGCAAATTTTAAGAGTCTTTCAATTGTTTCTTTTGGAATTTCGTGATGAATTAATCGTTCGCCTTTGAAAATAACTACTTGCCCATTCATAAAAACTCCAGAATGAATATTCGTACTGCGAATAACTTCTGAAACTTCGATAGGAGATCTTCCTGTTGCTAGAAGTGGTTCATACCCATTTTCTTTTAATTGTTGAATCGCTTCTATGACTTCAAGGTCGACTTGGCCTTTTTTGTTTAAGAGAGTTCCATCCAAGTCAAAAAATACTAAACCTTTCATAAAAACCTCCTTTTTATATTACGTTCATTATATCACGAAAGTGGAAAGAATAGGGGATGGATGCTTAAAAAATTGTGTTCATATAAAGAATTTAAGGTCAATTGGTAGTAATTACACTATATTTATGGTAGAATTGGAAAGAATATTAATAGAGGAGGAAGATCCTTTGTATCAAACAATCTTAACATTGATGATTATTATTAGTGTGTTACTAATTATTATTGTAGCTATGCAACCATCGAAAACAAATGCAGCAAATTCATTATCAGGCGGTGCTGAGCAATTATTTGGAAAAACAAAAGCACGTGGATTTGAAGCATTCTTAATTCGAGTAACTGTTGGATTAGGAGCAATCTTTATGATTTTAGCAGTAGCCTTAGCGTACATTTCATCAAAATAAAAATGATTAAGCACAATGTTGAAGGAGTATCTCTAAGACATTGTGTTTTTCTATTATGAAAAATATTCATCAAAGGTAGGAGTGAACAACTTGGAAGCAATTTGGTTAGAAGAAATAACAAATAAACGGGCGGTTATATTATTTCATGCATATACTGGGAAACCAACAGATTTAAGAATGTTAGCTTCATTTTTGCATCGTCATGATTATGCGGTCTATGTTCCAGCTTTTAGTGGGCATGAACATTCAAATGCATGTGAAATTTTAAAAGAAACACCAGAAAAATGGTATGAAGATGCAAAACAAGCGGTACAATTTGTTCGAAGTCAAGGGTATTCAACGATTGCTGCACTAGGATTATCTATGGGAGGTATTATGGTAGCGGCATTAGCAACCGATCAATTCGTAGAAATTGCGGGGACATTTTGTTCTCCTGTTTCAAAAAGAAATGCGCAATTACCTGATTTATTCAAGAGTTTTATGGCTTTTGCGACTCATTCCGGGATGTGTGAAGATGAAATGTTTACATTAGGGAAAAGAGCAAAACAACAATTATTAGATTTACATGATTTTTCCGCTAAAGTGGCAGAGAAATTAGAACAGGTGACAGGGCCTTTTTATATTGCACAAGGGGAGTTAGATCGATTAGTTGATCCAGAAGTATCTATTGAGATGAAAGAAGCATTAGTGAATGCAGCTGTTGATTTTCATTGGTTTGAACAATCAGGGCATGTTATTACAGTCGGAAAAGAAAAAGTAGAATTTCAAGAATCTGTATTAGAATTTTTAAACCAACAAGAATGGAGGTAAGAAATGAGAGAATCATTGAGAACAGTTTTGGTGTCCTTTTTTGAGGAATATGCACCAGAAAGTTTTTATGTAAAAGAAATTAGTGAACATTTTGGGATGAATCAATCTCAAGATTTTAAAATATTAGTGAAAGAATTAGCCGCTTTAGAAGAAGAAGGCATTTTAGAATTAAATCGAAATGGAAAGTTTGGATTGAATCCTTTGAATCAAACATTAAAAGGAACGTATCGTGCAAATGATAAAGGATTTGGATTTGTCACAGTAGTCGAAGGAGAACCAGATATTTTCATTCCTCGTGGAGATACAATGAGTGCGATGGATGGGGATGAAGTAGAACTAGTGATTACTGAACCAGCCGATAGTTATCGTCAACGATCTGCGACAGGGAAAATTGTCCAAATTATTCAACGTAATACGACTCAAGTGGTAGGGATTTATACTCGCTTTAGTTCAGAAACTGCAGAAGATACAGGGTATTGCGGTGAAGTAGTCGTTAAAGACAAAAAATTAGCAGGTACTCGTTGCTTAATTTGTCCAAATGGATTGCATCCAGTAGATGGTACTGTAGTCATTGTAGAATTAACAAAATACACGAATGAAAAAAATCGTTCTTCATTAGAAGGAATTGTTGTCAAAGAAATTGGTTATAAAGATGCTGTTGGAATGGATATTTTAATGGTTTTACAACAATTACATATTCCAACAGAATTTCCACAAGAAGTGATAGACCAGGCAAATCTTGTTCCTGAAGTTATCACAGATGAAGATCGAAAAGGGCGTAAAGATTTACGTGGACAATTAACTGTTACAATTGATGGAGCAGATGCCAAAGATTTGGATGATGCTGTTGCACTTACAAAACGTGAAGATGGAACCTTTGAACTAACTGTTTCGATTGCGGATGTATCGTATTATGTAACGGAAAATTCAGCCATCGATAGAGAAGCTTTTGAACGTGGAACTAGTGTGTATTTAACAGATCGTGTCGTTCCGATGTTACCACAACGATTATCAAATGGAATTTGTTCCTTACATCCACATGAAGAGCGACTAACGATGTCTTGTCGTATGGAAATTGACCGAAGTGGAACAATTTATCAATATGAGATTTTCCCAAGTGTCATTCGTTCAGATATGCGATTAACGTATAGTTTAGTTAATGAATTGTATGAGAAAAAAGAAGTCGAAATTCCAGATGAAATTCAGCAAATGTTAAAAGATATGAAAGAATTACATCATATTTTAGAAAGACGAAGAAAAGAACGTGGAGCGATTGATTTTGAAACACATGAAGCAAAAATTATTGTGGATGAACAAGGTGCCCCAATTGATATTCAAATTCGTGAACGTGGAGTTGCCGAACGATTAATTGAATCCTTTATGTTAGCAGCAAATGAAACAGTTGCGATGCATTATCAACGAAAAAATGTTCCATTTATTTACCGTGTCCATGAACAACCACAACAAGAAAAAATGCAACGTTTCTTAGAATTTGTCACAGCATTTGGCATTAATATTAAAGGAACGAGCGATACAATTAGTCCGAAAAAACTGCAAAAAGCCTTAGATGAAGTTAAAGGGGAAACGTATGAAGCAGTTGTATCGACTATGATGCTACGTTCTATGAAGCAAGCCAAATATGATATTACACCTTCTGGGCATTATGGATTAGCAGCAGAAGATTATACTCACTTCACTTCACCGATTCGTCGTTATCCAGACTTAATTGTTCACCGTATGATTCGTCAATACGAAGGAAGTGGAAGTTTCTTATCGAAGCAACAAGAGGAACTAAATGCTTCTAAATTAGAGAGAATTGCGGATCAATCGAGTAAAATGGAACGTTTAGCGGTTCAAGCAGAACGTGAAGTAGATGCGATGAAAAAAGCTGAATATATGGCAGATAAGATTGGGCAAGAGTTTGAAGGAATTGTTAGCTCCGTTACTAAGTTTGGAATGTTTGTTGAATTGCCAAATACCGTAGAAGGTTTAGTGCATATTACGCATATGAATCAAGATTACTTTAACTTTATTGAAAGTCATATGGTCTTAATTGGCGAGAGAACAGGAGTAACTTATCGAATCGGAGATCGTGTTAAAGTAAAATTAATTAAAGTCGATGTAGAAGCTCATGAAATTGATTTTATTTTAGCGTCGGATAATGCAAATTTGATTACTCAAAACAAACGTCCAACTAAAGGAAAAGAAGAGCCTAAAAAAGCTACGAAAAAAGAAAGCAGAAGTAAAAAATCGAAGAAGTCTTCTAAAAATAAAGGGAGACAACATTTTAAAGCGCAAGCAAAGCAAAAGCGTAGAAAAAAACATTCGTAAGGAGAATTCGGATGCCAAAAGGAACAGATAATAAAGTTTTAGCGCAAAATCGTAAGGCGAATCATGATTATACGATTTTAGATACGATTGAAGCAGGTTTAGTGTTAACGGGAACGGAGATTAAATCGGTTCGTCAAGCTAGAATGAATTTGAAAGATGGTTATTGTAGTTTTAAAAATGGGGAAGCCTTTTTAGTAGGTGTTCACATTAGTCCGTTTGAGCAGGGAAATATTTTTAATCATGATCCGCTTCGTACGAGAAAGTTGTTATTGCATAAGAAGCAAATTCAAATGCTAGAGCAAGAGGTCAGACAGGCGGGAAATACGGTTGTACCATTGAAGGTTTATATTAAAAATGGGGTTGCCAAGCTTTTGATTGGGATTGCTAAAGGTAAGAAAAACTATGATAAGCGCGAAGCGTTAAAACAAAAAGATATCAAACGAGATGTACAGAGAGAGTTGAAAAACTATCGTTAGACTACGAAAGACTTCCTGAATATAGTAGCATAGGACGCCAGCAGACCTGCGGTCTCATGGCTAAAAATCAAGCCTAGGGTCTTGATTTTTCCTTGTGAAAGTAGCCGAGTTTCGGCTGCTTTCACGCATGCTACTATGAGGAAGTCTTTCTCCGTTTTACGTAAGTGGATGAGTGTACGTTTAATTTTATAAAAACTTATCTAAGTTACGTTTGTTATATAAAATTCTACGAATCTCCATCTTATTTTGATTAACTACATAAAAAATCGAAAAATTATGTACGTTTATTCTATAATAGGTATATTTTCTTTTTTTAAAAGAACGATAGGGAGCAAATGATAAAGGTGATTTTAATCTAGTTATTATGGCTCTTTCAATATCATTTACTAACCGTTTAGCTGCATTTGGATTTTTCAGAGTATAGGAAATATAATCTACTATTTGATTTAAATCTTCTTCAAATGTGGATAGATAAGTTAAATGAAAAGATTCCTTATTCATGAATTCTTCCTCTTACTCTGTTGAACACTTCGTCATGTGAATAGCGTGTATCATTTTCTTCCGCAATTTTATCGGCATAATCTAATTCTCTTTCGATTGAATCTGTAAGTAATGAGTAGTGTTCTATACTCATTAGCACCATTGCACCATGACCATTTTTTGTTAAAAATACTGGGGAGTTTGATTGATTTACGGTTTCTTCAATTTCTGGAAATTTATTTCGTAAATCTGAAACTGGACGGATATTTATCATTAAAAAACCTTCTTTTCTATCTTTATTTTATCCTAATTTTATCACAACAACTTTAAAAAACAATACATATATGAATTTCTAATAATTCTTTCTTTAATATTTGATACAATTGCTTATTACTTCTTACCATGCAGAAAAACTATGGAATGTAATAGTTAAAAACTATAATAAATATTTATTTAAAGTTATTGACAATAACTTGCGTATATATTATATTATCTACAACAGATAAATAACTGATGCAATGAACAGATAAGTAAATAAAAGCGAACGTAAAAAGAGAGTCCGGTTGGTGAAAAAGGATGCAGGAACTTTATTGAAAATGGTCTGGGAGCAACAGAAGTGATAAAGCTTCTGCGAATGGTGCCCGATACCGTACTAGAGTATAATCATGTACTTATAGAGTAACAAGCTGTGAAGTTTGTTAAAAATAGAGTGGTAACGCGATCCTTCGCCTCTAGTCAAAAACTAAGGTGGAGTTTTTTTATGGCTTAAATACTTGTAACATCAATTATCTGATTCGACGATTGACGGAATGCGCGCCCGTTAATCATCATTTATCAATGTAAAAAGAAAAGGGGAATTTATTTATGAACATTTCAAAATTAATTAAAACAGCAGCATTAGGATTAGTAGCAACAACATTAGTAGCATGTGGAAACGGAGCATCTCAATCAAAAGATTCAGCAACAACAGCAGCTCCAAAAGTAGAAGATAAAAAGATTACAGTAGTAGCTTCACCAGCACCACACGGTGAAATTTTAGAAGCAGCTAAATCAATTCTTAAAAAAGATGGATATGATTTACAAATCAATATCGTAAACGACTACGTAACACCTAACCAAATCGTATTCGGAGGAGATGCAGATGCGAACTACTTCCAACATACACCATACTTAGAAAAATTCAATAAAGAACATAATGAAGACTTAGTAAGCGTTGGGAATGTACACATCGAACCAATGGCTATCTACTCTAAAAAATATAAATCTTTAGCAGATTTACCAGAAAACGCAACAGTATATGCTTCAACAAACCCAGCTGAAGTTGGACGTTTCTTAGCATTCTTCACTAAGGCAGGTTTAATTAAATTAAAAGATGGTGTTAAACCAGTTGACGCTCAATTAAGCGATATCGTTGAAAACAAAAAGAACATTCAAATCAAAAATGAAATCGCTCCTGAATTATTAGTATCAACATATGAAGCTAACGAAGGGGATGCAGTAATCATCAACTCAAACTTCGCTATCGATGCAAAATTATCTCCTAAAAAAGATTCAATTGCTTTAGAAGATGAAAGCTCACCATATGCAAACTTAGTAGCAGTTAAACCAAAAGATAAAGATTCAGACAAAGTTAAAGCTTTAATCAAAGCATTACAAAGTGATGAAATCCGTAAATTTATTTCTGATAAATATGCAGATGGATCTGTAATTCCTGCAAAATAATGATAAAATACAAGGTGTGGCATACGCTATTTGCCACACCTTTTTTAGAGTATAAGGAGAAGAATGATGATTAAAATACAAGAAGTTTCTAAAATTTATCATGGCAAACAAGGAATCGTTGAGGCGGTAAAAGATGTTTCATTAAATATTAACAAAGGCGAAATTTTTGGAATTATCGGTTTTTCAGGAGCTGGTAAAAGTACATTAATTCGTTTGTTAAATGGTCTTGAATCCGTTACAACAGGTCATATTTTTGTTAATGATAAAGATATTACTACATTAAAGAAAAAAGAATTATTACAAGAACGTCGTAAAATTGCGATGATTTTCCAACATTTCAATTTATTATGGTCACGTACAGTGGAAGAAAATATTGCTTTTTCATTAGAAATTGCTGGAGTTGCAAAAGATGTTCGTCAAAAGAAAGTAGCTGAATTAATTGAAATTGTAGGCTTAACTGGAAGAGAAAAATCTTATCCATCTCAATTATCTGGTGGACAAAAACAAAGAGTAGGGATTGCTCGTGCATTAGCCAATGATCCAGAAGTATTATTATGTGATGAAGCAACAAGTGCATTAGACCCAAAAACAACAAAAGATATTTTGAATTTATTAGTAGAAATTAATAAACGTTTAGGATTAACAATTGTATTAATTACACATGAAATGCATGTTGTTCGTCAAATTTGCCATCGTGTTGCTGTAATGGAACAAGGTAGAGTGGTTGAAACTGGCGAAGTATTAGAAGTGTTCAAAAATCCTCAACAAACCATTACAAAACAATTTGTGGGGGAAGAACGTTCTGAACAAGATTTACAAGATGTTTTTGAACATTTATCAACGTCACTTCGACCTGGAGTGGCTGTTCGTATTCAATATTTAGGGGATACTACTGCTGAAGGGATTTTATCAGAAGTCATTCGTAAACTAGATGTTTCAATTTCGATTTTACAAGCGCACGTGAATGTAACTCAAAAAGGTGTGCTTGGTAGTATGATTATTTTAATTGAAGAAGAATCTGCTAAAGCTGAAGAAGTGATTGCATACTTAAGAAAAGCGGAAATTATTGTGGAGGTACTAGAAAATGTTTAATGTGTTTTTAGCTCAAACGAGTTTTTCAGAATTATTCCATGAAATGCTTAGTTTTAAAAATGTAGATTGGAATGAGGTCATTAAAGCGACTAACGAAACAGTTTATATGAGTTTTCTATCTACTTTCTACGTATTTATTATTGGTTTAGCGCTCGGTTTGTTTTTATATTTAACAAGTCCTGGTAGAAGTTTAGAAAATAAGTGGGTGAATTTATTCCTTTCAGGGATTATTAATATTTTCCGTTCGGTTCCATTTATTATTTTATTAGCTTTATTAATGCCATTTACGAAAGCGTTGATGGGGACTATTTTAGGACCTAAGGGTGCGATTCCAACGTTAGTAATTAGTGCTGCACCCTTCTATGCTCGTTTAGTGTCTATTTCGCTAAATGAGATTCCTTCTGGGGTGGTAGAAGCTGCTGAATCAATGGGTGCTACAACTCGTCAGATTATTACGAAGGTGTTAATTCCTGAATCTCTTCCTGCGTTAGTGTCTGGTATTACGGTAACAACGATTGCGTTAGTAGGTTCGACTGCTGTTGCGGGTGTTATTGGTGCTGGGGGATTAGGGAACTTGGCTTATATGATTGGTTTTACTCGTAATAAACAGGATATTATTTTTGTGGCTACGGTTGCGATTTTAATTCTTGTGTTCTTGATTCAATTTGTCGGAGACTATGCGGTGAAGAGGATCGACAAACGTTAGAAATTTGGAAATAGACTTCCCAAATGTAGTAGCAGGGGACGGCAGCAAACAGCTTTGCTGTTTCATGCCTAAAAATTGAGCCT
>ERZ772956.2801-NODE-2801-length-10816-cov-2.429700_pt1 | contig 10816 bp, 6 predicted proteins | sample MGYA00580683_ERZ772956 | MGnify/ENA primary metagenome ERZ772956 (study PRJEB29015, sample SAMEA2738077) | human oral metagenome | biome: human oral; feature: human-associated habitat; material: saliva | place: China | collected 2212 ...
AGAGGCCAGAGGAATAGAAAAAGGAATTGAAAAAGGTATTGAAAAAGGCATTGAAAAAGGTAGGGTGGTAGGAAGACAGGAAGGTGTTATAAGCATACTTGCATCTTTGGTCAATGACGGAATACTAAGTATTGATGAGGCTGCTGCCAGGGCAAATATGAGTACAAAGGATTTTGAGAAGCTTATAAAGTGATAGATCTAAACACAATCTGTATACAATCCTTACCGACTTTACTTTTTATTCATTTTTTGTTAGAATTAGAATGTTGTTTTGAACAATGAAAATTGAATAAGGAGGTGCTTTTATGTCACAACTGGGAAGTATAGTAATAGCGGTAATACTCTCAATAGTTGTTGTGGCGCCTCTAAGTTGGAGTTTAGCGATTGCTCATCGTAAGAAGTCATATGAAGATAAGATCGGATCAGCAGAGATTAAATCCAGAGAAATAATAGAGGAAGCCTTAAAAACAGCCGAGACAAAGAAACGTGAAGCTCTCTTGGAAGCAAAAGAAGAGTCTATAAAGACAAAAAATGAGCTTGATAGAGAGGTGAAAGAAAGAAGGGCAGAGTTAGCCCGCTATGAGAAAAGAGTACTTAGTAAAGAAGAGAACTTGGACAAGAAGCAGGATCTACTTGAAAAGAAAGAAGAGAGTGTTCTTGCAAGAGAGGAGAAGATACTCGCAAGGAGCAAGGAAGTTGAATCCCTGTATGATAAGGGAATCGCCGAGCTTGAGAAAATATCCGGACTCACAAGTGATCAGGCTAAGGAATTTTTGTTACAATCAGTTGAAGATGAAGTAAAACATGACAAGGCAAAGCTTATTAAAGAGCTTGAAAATGTCGCAAAGGATGAAGCCGAGAAAAAGGCTAAGGAATATGTGGTTACTGCGATTCAAAGATGTGCAGCAGACCATGTGGCTGAGACGACAGTTTCAGTAGTTGCGTTACCGAATGACGATATGAAAGGTAGAATCATAGGTCGTGAGGGTAGAAATATACGTACACTGGAACAGCTTACAGGAGTAGAGCTTATCATTGACGATACCCCTGAGGCGGTAGTTTTATCCTGTTTTGATCCTGTAAGAAGAGAAGTGGCCAGAGTAGCACTTGAAAAGTTGATTGTCGACGGTCGTATTCACCCTGCAAGAATTGAAGAGATGGTGGATAGGGCAAAGAAAGAAGTTGACGGTATTATGAGAGAGGAAGGCGAGAATGCGGCACTTGAAGTAGGTGTGCACGGTATACATCCTGAACTCATAAAATTACTTGGAAGAATGAAATTTAGGACCAGTTATGGTCAGAATGCTTTAAAACATTCTATTGAAGTGGCACAATTGTCAGGACTTTTGGCAGCAGAAGTTGGAGTGGATATTAGATTGGCGAAGAGAGCCGGTTTACTACATGATATTGGAAAAGCCATCGACCATGAGGTAGAGGGTTCACATGTACAGATTGGTGTGGAACTTTGTAAGAAGTACAAGGAACATCCGGTTGTAATCAATTCTGTAGAATCACATCATGGAGATGTTGATCCGGATTCACTTATTGCATGTTTGGTACAGGCGGCAGATACTATTTCCGCAGCAAGACCGGGTGCAAGAAGAGAAACACTGGAGACATATACTAACAGACTGAGTCAGCTTGAGGAAATCACTACATCATTTGACGGAGTTGAGAAGTCATTTGCTATCCAAGCAGGACGTGAAGTAAGAATCATGGTATTGCCTGAGAAAGTAAGTGATGACGATATGGTTATTTTAGCCAGAAACATCTCAAAGAGAATAGAAGAAGAGATGCAATATCCGGGTCAAATAAAAGTAAATGTGATCAGAGAATCAAGAGTGGCAGATGTTGCAAGATAATAATAGGGCGATAGCGAGTAGCTGTCGCCTTTTTTAGTGTAAAATTATAAATTTTGATTGTAACCTTTTGGTAAGTATTTTAAAGAAAATATCATATAATAGTAATTGACTGAAACTAGAATATAGTATTTAATAGTATGGAGAGAATATTATATAAACATATAGATATGAGTGAAAGGAAATATATGAAAAATTTCGGAAAAAAATTTGTCGTAGCGGCAATAAGTGGAATAATAAGTTTGGCGGCTTCTATGACTGCATTTGCGGCATCGGGAATCAAGTCTGTAAAGATAAATATAAAATCTGATGCTATTACAGTAGGTAAAGACAGAGATATAAACGATATTACGGTAAATGTATCAGGAAGCAATTACTACATTGACGGTGTCGATTTTATGGATATGGGTACTACATGGGAGATTACAGATACTCCTAAGATTACAGTACATTTGTCTGCAAATGACAATTATTACTTCAGTGTTTATAAGGCTGAGGACTTTAAAATAACAGGTGGAGAGCTTATAGAGGCGAGAAGAGAGAACAGTTCAAATGACTTATACGTAGATATACAGTTACCGGCATTGATAAATCAGGTATCACCTATAGAAACGGTAAATTTAAGTAGTAACAGTCAAGCTGCATGGAGCATATCACAGGGGGCTTCAGGTTATCAGGTGAAGCTTATAAGAGACAACACATCCACAGTCGGCGGAGTGCAGAGTTTTACTACAAACAGTGCAAACTTTAAGTCACTTATGACAAAGTCAGGTACATACACATTGAAGGTTAGAGCTGTAAACGGTGACGGTACAAAGAGCAGTGCATGGGTATCATCAAGCACAGTAACAATAAGTCAGGCTGAGGCTACAAACAATTACAATGAGAGTAAGAATGCTACAACACTTCAAGGCACATGGCAGAGAAATACTACAGGTTGGTGGTATGCATTCTCTGACGGTACATATGTAACTTCATCATGGAAGCAGATAGGCGGTGAATGGTACTATTTCAATGCTGACGGATATATGCTTGTAGGCTGGCAGAATATTGGCGGCAACTGGTACTATATGGATCTTAACAGAGGAAACATGCTTTCAAATACCACAACACCTGACGGATACTTTGTAAATGAGTCAGGCGTATATGTTGCAAGATAATAAATAATATAGAGTATATAAAAAGAAACTCCGAACTGTAAGACAGTTTAGAGTTTCTTTTTAAGTTAATGTAAATTTACTTTAATATCGGCAAATCTCTTTGATATATTTAGATTCCCTTTATAACAAAGCTGAATTTTAAATTGCCTTCACCGCTTATCAGATAATCGTCAAGAGTAGGTGCGCCCCAAGTATCATCGCCTCCGATACCCATCTGTGCAAGATTTACACGAAGTACAGTCTTTGTAACAGGCGGCAACTCAAAGTCATGTCTTGCCTCTTCAATCTCACTCGGAGTATAGGCAAGAGCTGAAACATTAATACAATTTCCTGCAACTATAAGGCCTCGTCCCTTCTTATCGGTAAGCTTTGCAAATCTTACATGAGATTTATTGCCGCTCTCCTGTGGTGAGAGATATTTAGCAAGCTGATCCGCTACCTTGCCTTCGAAAAGGTCGATCTTTGCGCCCGGAAGTCTGTCGGAGTAAGTTTCCATAGGACCTGCACCATACCATGAAATATTTTCATATTCAGGCTTTAACTTAAACATTGTACCGAATTCAGGTAAATCATATTGACCTGTTTCACTCTTATAGTCCATATTTATCTTGATGCTGCCGTCACCAAACACTTCATATTCCACAGTTAGCTCATCGCTGCATTCAGGCAGGGCATATTTATAAGTTACAGATACATAAGTATCATATTCTTTTATAACAGGTCTGAATGCAGGCCAATAAGTACTGTCTTCACGTGGAACTTTTGTAGTGGCATAAAGTGAAGCCGTTTTCCATTTTGAATATCTGAAAGGCATATTATTGCCGAAATCATTGTCTGTAGGCGGTCTCCAGAAATTAGGTCTTGGTATAGCTTTAAGTAACTCTTTACCTGCATATCTGTAAGAAACAAGTCCGCCGAAATTCTGTGAGAACAGAGCTTCAAAATTATCACCCTTTATTCCGAAGTTCACAACTCCCATTGTAAGTTTATAGGGTTTATTTTCACAGAGTATAGTATCGCAAATAACAGTCTCGTTAAATTTTGAGAAAAGAGCATCATATCCCTTTTTACCTTCTCTTAAAACGACTTCTGTAAATGAAACTTCGCCAAGGTTATATAAGGTTTCAATATTAAAAACAGCCTTAACACCTATAACAAGCTCATCGCCATAAATATCAAAAAGCTTTCCGGCTTTTTCTTTGATATTTAGGGAATGCTCAGTCTTTGACAATCCTTCACCTTTTAAATAAAAACTTCTTTCATATAAAGTCTTTCCGAATTTCTTTATATAAATAACAAATTTATAGTCATTCAAATCTCTGAAAAGATTTCTGTTATGTACATATAATAAGTCTTTGTCAAAATCCATCTTTAAATCAACAGGTCTGTAATTATATCTTACCGCCTGAATTTTAGGGGAAATATCTCTGTCGCCTCCGTACACTATACCGTTTCCGCTGAAGTTATAGTCGGTAGGAGAGTCATCAAAATCTCCGCCGTAGTACTGAGTATCATTGCCGAAAGGATCTTTACCGGTAATACTTTGATCTATATAGTCCCAGATAAATCCACCTTGGAAAAGCTCCTCTTCCCATGCAAGCTCGGTATAAAGCTGCATACCTCCACAGGAGTTACCCATTGCATGAGTATACTCACATTCAATAAAAGGTTTATCTCTGTGAGTTTTCAAAAATTCCTTTACATCAGCTACCTTTGCATACATTCTGCTTTCGATATCTGAGGTATCATTATAGCGACGGTCATTAAAGACGCCCTCATAGTGAACAAGTCTGCTTGAATCTTTTTTTCTGAAGAACTCGCTCATCTCATATATATCGCTGCCGCCATAACTTTCATTTCCACATGACCAGATAAGTATGGAAGAGTGATTTCTGTCTCTCATATACATGGAGTTTGCTCTGTCAAGAAGTAGAGGCACCCACTCTTTTTTATCACCCGGAACCACCATATCATAGTCTGAAACGCCGCTAAGAAGTCCGTCCCAGCTGCCGTGAGACTCAAGATTACATTCATCCATAAGATAGATGCCGTAGATATCACATAGCTCATATAGTGCAGAACAGTTTGGATAGTGGCTTGTTCTTATAGCATTGATATTGTTTTCCTTCATGGTAACTATATCTTTTTTAACTTCCGCATAGCTGATTGCACGACCTGACTTAGAGCTGAAATCATGTCTGTCCACACCGGCAAACACAATTCTTTTACCGTTGAGAGTCATTATATTAGCTGAATTTTTTTCAAATAATCTAATACCGATTTTTACATAAGTTACTTCAAGTAAATTATCACCATCATATATTTCAATGTACAAAGTGTAGAGATTAGGGATTTCGGCACTCCAAAGCTTCGGATTATTTATCTCAAGGAAAATATTATTTTCACCGGAAACCTGATCCTTATCAAGCTCTGTCACAACAGTTTCATCAAAGAAGCACTTAAACTCATTAGACTTTAAAGTCATATCAAAAGCGTCATATAATCTTAGTTTGACTTTGGCACTTTGACTTAGAGTTAATGATATATCCAATTTGACTTTATCAAGATTCTTATTTTCAAATATCTGATTTACACCTATATCCTGTAAATGGCATTTCGGCCTTGCATATAGATAGATATCTCTAAAAATTCCTGAGAATCTGAAGAAATCCTGATCCTCAAGCCAGCTGCCTGAACACCATTTTGCAACCTGTATTGCAAGTTTGTTCTCACCATTTACTATATATTTACTTAAATCAAACTCGGAAGGAGTAAAACTGTCTTCACAGTAGCCAATATAGTGTCCGTTTAACCATACGGCGGCCGCACTCTCAACACCTTCCATTCTTAAAACAATATCCTTGCCTGTGAAACTTTCAGGTAATGTAAAGTATTTTACATAGCTTGCAACAGGATTAAAGTCAGTAGGAGACTGTCCTGATTTAAGCCCCTGTCTGCCGTCCCAAGGGTATGCGACATTGGCATAATGAGGTCTGTCATAGCCTTCCATTTGTATATGTGCCGGAACTCTGATATCCTCCCAGTTTTTGCAGTCAAAGCTTAAAAGCTCAAATCCGTCAGGAGTGGAGTCAGGATTGATTGAGTAATCAAATTTCCATATACCGTTCAGATTGTAGTATAGAGAAGACTCACCCTTTATAAGTTCATTCCTATTTGCAAATAACTTATGATCTGAATGTGCCGGAAGTCTGTTTTCCTCAAAAACAGTAGGTTCCAAAATGTTCTTTAAGATATCTTTATTCATTTTTACCTCTCTTAAAATTATATTTTATCAATAAAAGGTATGAAATCTTACCACAGTTTATACTGTGTCAGGTTTCACACCTTTAAAAAAGCATATCATATATTACTTTACAGCACCTGTAATTCCTTCAGCAAACTGCTTTTGGAGTACGAAGAATATGATAACTGTAGGTATACTGCAAAGAAGTACCGCAAGCATAAGTACACCGTAGTCGGTTACATAACCTTCCTTTAAGTTGGCTACCAACATAGGCATTGTAATGGATGTTTTTTCAGTCATTATTACCTTTGGCCAAAGATATGAGTTCCAAGCACCCATAAAGGTAATGATTGCTGCTGAAGCATATGTAGACTTCATAGTAGGAATAAAAATTCTGAGGAATATACTGAATTCATTTAATCCGTCAAGTCTTGCAGCTTCAAGAATATCATGTGGGAATGATCTGGCACTCTGTCTAAAGAGCATTATCAAAAACGGTGTGGACAATGTAGGAAGTAAAAATCCCAAAGTTGTATTTAAAAGTCCCCACTTTGAAAACATCTGGAACAGAGGAATCATAATAGCTACAAAAGGAACCATCATTGCCAACAAAAGTACCGCCATAATGGCATCCTTTGCCTTATCATGATAGATTTCAAAACCGTATCCTGCAAGTGAGCAAATAAAAAGTGCCAATACCGTCATCATTATTGAATATTTAAATGAATTGATCATAGCACTGCTTACATCACTTGCTGCAAGCAGATTTGAAAGATTTTTAAAGAGATAACTTCCGGGTAGGAGAGCACCTCTTATTACATCTATACTTGCATGAGTGGCACTGACTGCCATCCAGTATAGAGGGAAAATTGATATAAGTGAAACAATGGTCAAAAATACATATTTTACAACAGTTTTTATTTTAGTCACGCTTATCACCTACTTTCATCTGTACTGCGGCAAGTACTGCCACTAAAATCAAAATAAAGAATGACATGGCGGCTGAATAGCCGAAATTAGGTACATACTTAAACGAAGAGTTATAAATATAATGAGACATTGTTATAGTTGCATTAGCCGGACCGCCGCTTGTAAGGTTGACGGACTCGTCAAACAACTGCAATGTACCGTTTGTTGACATGATAGCCGTAAGTAAAATCATAGGCTTTAAAAGCGGAATGGTTATTTTTCTTAATATCTGGAAATATGTTGCTCCGTCAATCTTTGCGGCTTCATATATGGAATACTCTATATTTTGAAGTCCTGCAAGATAGAATACCATGTTGTAGCCCGTCCATCTCCAAAGCAGAGCGATTATAATAACAATTCTCGCCGCAAAAGGATTTGAAAGGAAATTATAACCGGTATGTAAAATCCCAAGATTTACAAGAGCGGTATTTATATAACCGTCCACTGCAAAAAGAGATCTGAATATAATGGCATATGATACAAGAGATGTAGCACATGGCAGGAAAATACAGGTTCTGAAAAGCCCTTTAAACCTTAAATGCTTATCATTTAATAAAGATGCCAAAAGAAGAGCAAATAAAAGCATTATAGGTACCTGAACTATCAGGTATATAAAGGTGTTTTTCAAAGACTGCATAAAGATTGCATCAGCAAACATTCTCTTATAATTTGTTAACCCGGCAAAAGAAATTTTTGCACCGACACCGCTTTGCATAGATAAAATTATGGCTCTTATCATCGGATAGAAACTCATAACGGCTATGAGTACGGTGGCAGGAGTCAAAAATATCCAACCTGATATATTTTGTTTTTGTGAGAGTGAAAGTTTTTTCTTATTCCCCATAAATTTCTCCTTCGATTAAACAAGGGGGAGACTTGACCATGGCCAAACCTACCCCCTGACAAAATCTTAAAATATTATTTACCCATTGCGAAATTAACAGTGTCCTGCACAGTCTTAAGCTCGCTGTCTACATCAGCGCCGGCAAGTATATTTGTTGCGGCAGCTGCTACTGCATCTCTTGCTTCATAGTAGTAAACACCTGTATTATTCTTTGGTGTCTTAGAGGCAAAGTCTGTAAGTAAGCTGTAAACTTGCTGTCCACCGAAGAATTCAACCTTCTCTGCATAAGCATCTGTACCGCCTGCAGGTAACCATGTAGCCAATGCACCGCTTGGAAGAATCTTGTCATAGAGCTCTGTGCTTCCTGCAAATGTCTTTGCAAGGAAATCAACTGCCAAATCTTTCTTCTTTGATCCTGCATTCACAGCCCAGCTTGAACCACCGTTGTTTGAGTAGTTTGTCTGCTCGCCTACACCTGCAAGTTTTGGAAGATTTGTAACAGCCCATTTTCCTGATTGATCCTTTGCGGCTCTTATAGAACCCATAATCCAACAGCCGTTGATAGTTCCTGCTACAGTCTCGGCATTCATAGTTGTAATGTACTGATCCCAGTCGTTTACAAGTACCATAACGCCTGACTCTTTAAGTTCCTTATATGTTTCAAGTGCTTTCTTTAAAGTTTCGTTTCCTACGATATTAGGGTCACCCTTGTCATCAAAGAGTGAAGCGCCTGTAGACTGAAGAATAATCATTATAATATCCGCTTCATTTGCCTGACATGAAAGTAAAGGCTTTCCTGTCTTTGCAAGAACATCTTTGCCGATTTCAATATATTTATCCCAGTCTATATCTGTAAGGTCGTCAACCTTGTAGCCTGCCTGCTCAAGAATATCTGTTCTGTAAGCAGCTATAACGGTACCGTTATCAAAAGGAACACCGTAGTTTACATTATTTACGGTTGAGTAAGCCAATTTACCCGGTGCAAACTGTGTAAAGTCAAAAGCCTTTGTTTCAGTCAAGTTTGCAAAAACATCAGGGAATGAAATCTGATTTTTCCAGAATGCGTTGTCCTGCATAAGGAAAATATCAGGCAATGTAGACAAATCACCGGCAACACCTGCAGTGTTTAGCTTTGTCTGTAAATCAGCCCATGGAGTTTCAACTACATTGAGCTTGAAATCAGGGTGATCTTTCTGATAAACTTTTGCCGCCTCATTCATTGCATTGATATTGAATGCAGGGTCCCAACACCATACTGTAAGAGTATTGTCATCTGTAGCGGTTGCAGCATTGTTTGCAGCTGCTGAATCGCCTGTGGAAGCTTCTTTGCCGCCGCCACATCCTGCAAGTAAGCCTGTGCACAATGCCCCTGCCATAAGAACACTTAAAATTTTCTTTTTCACAAAAAGTCCTCCTTATAGTTACAATCAGGTGATTAAGCTATGAAAATAGTGGGTTAAATAGCATATTTAACTTGACCTGAATTGTCATCATTTTCAGAAATTATACAATATTGTGAAAATAATTGTCTATGGTAGTTTTATACTATTATAAAATATATAATTGTTTATATTGTATATTAAAAAAAGTAAAAACAATAGAATAAGATAAAATAATTAAGTGAATAAGAAATATGTATTTAATACATAGAAAAGCTCTTTGAAAATTGAAAAAACTTTCAAAGAGCTTCGATATTTATGATTTTAGAATATTAAGTAGATGCTATATCGGTTTTGTATGAAAATTCTAGCTATACTGTTTTATTAAATTAATAATATTTTCCACACCGTTTGTGGCATCAGAGTTTGACATGGCATCTATATACTTTTGCCTGTTTTTATAAAGTTCCGAAACTTCCATTGCAAGTGAAATATTTGCAAGTTCCTCTTCATCTATAACTTTAGAGTAACCGGCATTTTCAAAAGATTCGGCATTAAGTATCTGATCACCTCTTGAAGCGGCACCTGAGAGCGGTATTAAAAGATTCGGCTTTCTGAGTGCCAAAAGCTCGCATATGGTATTTGCACCCGCTCTGGATACCACCACATCGGCAAGCGCAAAGAAATCCTTCAATTCTTTGTCCACATATTCATACTGAAGATAGCCTTCTCTTCCAACAATTTTTTCGTCTACATTACCTTTACCGCAGATATGTATTACATTAAACTCTTTTAATATATCATCAAGAGATTTTCTGATTGCCGTATTTACTATAACAGAGCCGAGACTTCCTCCTATTATAAGAAGAGTCGGTTTATTATCAAATCCTGTCAGTTTGAGAGCTTCTTCCCTGTTACCGTTTAAAAGCTCTTTCCTGATAGGTGAGCCTGTAAGTACAGCTTTTCCCTTAGGAAGATACTGTAGAGTCTCCGGGAAATTGGTACAGACTTTCGTAGCAAATTTTGTTGCTATTTTATTTGCAAGTCCCGGTGTAATATCCGATTCATGTATAATAACGGGAATTTTTAAAAAAGCCGCAGCCATTACTACAGGAACACTTACAAAGCCGCCTTTTGAAAAGACTATATCGGGCGAATATTGTTTTATTATCCTACGTGCCTCAAAAAGTCCTTTTACCACTCTGAAAGGATCGCTGAAGTTTTTTAAGTCAAAGTACCTTCTGAGTTTTCCGGAAGATATACCTTCATATGGAATATTCTGAGCCTTTATAAGACCTTCTTCCATACCGTTTTTACTGCCTATATATTTGATATCAAATTCGGCTTCTTTTAATGCAGGC
>ERZ772956.2802-NODE-2802-length-10815-cov-2.592565_pt1 | contig 10815 bp, 9 predicted proteins | sample MGYA00580683_ERZ772956 | MGnify/ENA primary metagenome ERZ772956 (study PRJEB29015, sample SAMEA2738077) | human oral metagenome | biome: human oral; feature: human-associated habitat; material: saliva | place: China | collected 2212 ...
GTTTTTGACTTTTTCTTTATGAATGACTGTTTTGTATAAGTGAAATTTTAATAAATGAATAAATATGGTTTTTATGTTATTTTTATATTTTTTGTGATAGTCTCTTTTTTATATAATTTTCTATTTATTTTGAGCAATTTCAGTTACTGTTTCTTTACCTGTATTTTCTGTATCAGCAAGTTCTGACGGTAAAGAGCTGTAAGGTCCATTTAACAGGTTGTTTATTATATTTTTAGGATTTTCTTTTAATGATTTATAGCTGAAGAATACACTTCCCTTAACTTCAGGATAATTTCTGTTATAATTTATCTGATTTACAAGTTCGTTAGGATTTGACCATGAACCTACCCTGTATGCAGCCTGTCCTATGTATAAATCAGTTCTTGTACTTTTAGCATGTTTACTCCACCATTTTACAAGTGTATTATATTCTGCAACTTTAAATCCTTGATTCCAGTATATTTGTGGCACTACGTAATCAATCCACCCTTTATCCATCCAGTGTAAAATATCTGCATAAAGGTCATCATAATTTTGAACTCCTGCCTGTGTTTCCGAACCTCTTCCAGGATCAGTCGATGCATTTCTCCATACTCCGAAAGGACTTATCCCAAATGCAATATCACTATTTTGTTTTTTTATCTCCCTATGAAGTTTTTCAACAAGTTTATTTATATTGTTTCTTCTCCAGTCACCTTTGTCAGCAAACTTAGCTCCATATTTTCGGAACTGTGCATCGTCCGGGTATTCCTGTCCTTTTACTTTATAAGGATAGAAATAGTCATCCATGTGAACTCCGTCAATATCGTAATTTCTTACTACTTCAACAATACTGTCAATAACATAATCATTTACTTCAGGTATTCCCGGATTCAGATACAGCTGTCCTCCATATACGACTGTCCATTCAGGCCTTTTTCTTCCTATATTATCTTTAGAAAGACTTTCTGTGCTGGTAGACTTCCCTTTCATTGTAAGTCTGTACGGATTAAACCATGCATGAAATTCTATACCTCTTTTATGTGCTTCATCAATCATAAATTTCAACGGATCATATCCAGGATTTACTCCCTGAGTTCCTGTAAGATATTCAGACCATGGCGAATATTTTGAAGGATAGAAGGCGTCTCCTGTAGGTTTTATCTGAACAAATACTGCATTCATATTCCATCTTTTAACATCTTCAAGCACTGAAATATACTCTCTTTTCTGCTGCTCAACGCTCAATCCTTTTTTTGAAGGCCAGTCAATATTTATGACACTAGCCACCCATACTCCACGTAATTCCTTTTTTGAATTTTTTTTAGTCTTATTTGAATCATCCTTTTTAAGTCCTCCGATGATTTTTGTTATTTCATTATAATTATTTTTCATATGTACAGTTTCTGCATTTAAGGTTCCCATTGTAAATGTTGCCATTAAAAATAATAATGCCTTATTTAAAATTTTCCTACTTATTTTCACTAATCTTCTCCTTCTCAATTTTTCTTAATTTCAAAATCCAATAAAATAGGCAGGTGATCTGACAAAGTATTTCTCAGTACCTTATAATCCTTTATTTTTATATTCTCAGAACATAAAATAAAATCCAGCTCTTTTTTAGGTGCCCAGCTTGGAAATGTCGGTTCTCTTCTATTATTAACATTCTGTAATTTTCCCGCTTTTAAAAACAGTTCTATTTCTTCTTTCCCCCACAGCAGATTAAAATCTCCTGCAACAATAAATGGCTTTTTACAATTTTCTATCATATTATTTAATTCTACAATTTGCCTTAGCCTTGTTTTTCCTCCTAAAGCCAGATGAACTAAAAAAATCGTAACTTCTTCTGTTTCCATTTCTATTACAAGTTTTTTAGTTCCTCTTTCCAGGTAATGAAATCTCTGTGCTATTATTTTTTCATTTGATAATAGTGCATTTCCCTGTTTTCTCATAATCGGAAATTTCATATATCTCGAATTTTCTTCATATTTATACTGCGACACATAATTTTTTCCAGTCAACTCCCCAAGCAGTTTTGCCTGATTTGTCTCCTTTGTCCTGAATGACCCTAAATCTACTTCTACGAGTCCTACAATATCTGCCTTCTGTTCCTTTATAAACTCTCCTATACGGTGAATATGATCTAAAGACTGACCTAAATACCCCCTCAGGTATTTCATCGGCTGATTTAAATATTTTCCTGTACCATATCGTATATTATATAAAAGAAATCTCATTTTTATTACTTCCTAACTAATCCTACTCCATCTCCAAATGGCAGCAGGACAAAATCAAATTCATTGTTTAATTTCTGTATAAACTCTTTTAATCTTACAACTATTGTCCTAAACCTTTTTGGAACTTCAGTTTCATCTTCCGCTACTAACCCTCTGAACATTATATTGTCAATAAATATAATACCATTTTCATTTAGAAGCTGCCAGCACATTGTAAAAAATTTAATGTATTGACCCTTTGCCGCATCAATAAAAATAAAATCAAATTTATTATTTTGATCTAATTTAGGTATTTCTTCCAATGCATCCCCTAAAATCAAATGATTCTTTTCAAAAATCCCAGCTTTTTTAAAATTTTCAATAGCCTTTTCATGTCTTTTTTCATCAATTTCAATTGTTGTGAGCTGACCACCGTTTGTATTTGCAATCTGTGCCAGGAATAAACCTGAATATCCTGTTGCCGTACCTACCTCCAGAATATTTTTAGCTTCAATTCCTTTTGCATTAAATATCATAAAGTTTAAAACTTCCCTTGTTATAATTGGAACATTATCGTTTAAACTTTCCATTTCTATATTTTTCAGTACTTCATCATCTATCTGGAATAATTTCTGTGTATATTCTGATGATTTAATAAAGTTTTCAATCATATATTTTTACCATATTCCTTTATATTTTAATCTTTTTATTTTCTTTGTTTATAATTAATTTTTTCATAATATCTGTTATTCACAATATCCTTTAATTTTCATACCGAACTATATCATTTCCCCTATTTTAAACATTGGGAGCATCACTGCGAAAATTATGATTCCAATTATAATTCCAATAAAAATTATGGACACAGGCTCCATTACTTTTAAAAGTAACTGGGTTTTTCCCTGTATCTTTTCAGAATAAATATCTGTCAAATTTTCAAAAGATACTGTCATTTTTCCTGTTTTTTCACCTATTTTCAGAAATCCTTTATACTCTTCATTAAAAAAACTGAGTTTTTCAAAGGATTTCCCTATACCTGTACCCTTTTCCAGCCTAAAAATTATTTTCCGTACTTCTTCATTTAAAAGTGTATTTCCTGAATTTACACACATTTTTAATGATTCAGGGAAAGAAATTCCTGCATCTGTAAGGGAATACATATTCTGAGTAAAGTTTAAAATAGCTATATCTTTATATATCTCACCAAATATGAATATTTTCATGGCAATTTTTTCAAAATATTTCTGATTATTTTTTTTAAGAAATAAGATGATAAAAACTCCTAAAACTAGAAAAATCAATATTACAAAACCATATTTATCTGTAATTTCACTTATTCTGATTATAGCCTTTGTCAACTCCGGCAATTCCTGATCCAAATCAGAATATATGACAGTAAACTTCGGAACAACTACTCTAAGCAAAACAGTTACTATCACAAATGCTGTAATAATAACTGTCACAGGATATATCGAGAGATTTCTGACATCTCTTTTTAACTTTTCCCTAAACTTATACTTCTCAAACAAATTTTTAAATACTATTTCCAAGTTTCCTGTTTCTTCTCCTATTTTTACCAGTTCCAGAAATTCTTTACTTTGTGTAAGGCTCCCAAAAGCTTTTCCTAAAGAATTTCCTCCTTCTATTTTTCTTACAGTTTTTATTATCCTATTTTTTATTTCTTTCCTGTAACCTTCAGAAATAATCCTCAAAGCTTCAGTTAATTCTATTTTTCCCTTTAAAAGATAGTACATTCCTTTTGTAAAGGAGCACAGTTCCTTTTCAGTAATTTTATCACTGCTAAATTTTTTCAAGCTAAAAAAAACAGTCAATTTAATCCCCCCTTTTGATTTTTTAAACTGTTTTATTATCTGTATTTTCTTCTTCTGTTGCTGAACTTTTTTCAAAGTTTTCTTTTTCAGGTTTATCTGCTTTATTTTCCTGTTTTTCAGATTCTTTATTTATATTGTTTACTTCATTATTTTCAACATTTTTATTAATGTTTTCCTCATTTTCAGAGTTCTTTTCCTGGCTTTCCCTTTCACTTCTCTTTACATCGTTAATATAGCTTGCACCTACATTTAAAATTCTTTTTGAAAAAAAGTTCTTTATAGGTAGGCTTCCCTTATAAATAAATGTCTTTTCAAATGAATCAACTCTTGTCAGTTCAAGTAATGAAAACAGTCTTAAAACAAATCCTATTGCAAAAGCAAATCTTATTGTGTAAAATTGTTCTCCAAAAACATAAATAACTCCATTATTTACGAACTTTCCTACAAGTCCTCCAAATATTCCTGCCAATATTGCTGAAATCCCACAGACTATTGCATATGCTCCTACATAAGCATCAGCAGGTTCTTCAGAAACTTCCATCATTAAATTCAGTAGACTTAATGTTATTGCTGTAAATCCTACCGCATCAATTACTGCCGCCGCAAAAAGCATTGACATTTTATTATCCTGTGTCATGGAAAAATATGTAAGGACATAATATGTTGTAAAGAATATCCCCATTCTTAACATAGTTTTATTCCCATATTTATCCGACAATTTACCATATATTATGTAAAGTACACTTGACAGTATTGCAGTAATAACCCCCATCTGGGAAAGAAACATTGTATTTACACCAAGTATCTTTATTCTGTAATATTCTGTCAGAGGTTTTAAAAATTCCCATGTAAACAGCCATATGGATGCAAATTTCAGATAAAGGACGAAATTTTTATTTTTAAATGCAGCTTTTATACTGATATTCTTTACTTCCTCCCCTAAATCCGGAATATAGTGAAGATACATAAATACTGCAGATCCTATTGCTGAAACTGCCATTACTGATGTAAGCAGCAATATGGAGCTTTTTTTATCAGGTAGAGATAAAATATATCCATAGAACAATGTGTATATCACTGTTGACAGTGATGAAAACAAATTACGTTTTCCAAAATATTTTCCTCTTTCCTTTTTATTTATAATTTCTACCATTGTAGCTGTCCATACGTTATTTACAAAAGGTGATGACAACCCATAAATAAACATTATCATAAAATATACAAACTGATTCCGCATATCAAATAGCACTGCAAAAGGCAGTAAGCATATAACTAACCTTGATATTGTAACTGACAGAACAAGTGTTCTTCTTCTTCCACCTAAAATTGTATTTACTCTTTTAGTAAATACCTGCAATAAATATCCGGCTGTTGGCAAAGATGATACTACTGATATTAAAAAAGAACTCATATTAAAATATATTGCCAGACTTAACAGCACAAAACTTTGCATTCCCACTGAAAAACCATTAAAGAACATAACTTCCAGTATCGCATATTTTCTAGTATTTTTTATTGAATGTTCTACATTCACATTTATTCCCTACCCTTCCGGAATTATTTAAATTTACTTGGCATCCAAAGCCAGTTTTCCTAAAGCTATTGATCCTACAAAACCTGCTTCATCTCCAAGTCCTGGATACACAACATACTCATCAATTTCTTCAAGTATTTCTTTTTTCTGTACATACCCGTTTAAAAATTCCTGTAAATATTTTCTTATACGTGGAAACAGATGCTGCTGTTTCATTACTCCTCCACCCATTATTATTCTCTGAGGAGATAAAATCAGTACATACTTCATAAGAGCCTGTGCCAGATAATAAGCCTCCATATCCCACACTTTTTCATTATCAGCCAGTTCCTGTCCCTTTTTCCCCCATCTTTTTTCAATTGCAGGCCCTGCAGCCATTCCTTCAAGACAGTCTTTATGAAATGGACAGTTTCCTTCATAAGTATCTTCAGGATGTCTTTTCATGAAAATATGACCCATTTCCGGATGTGTAAGTCCCTGAAGCATAGTTCCATTTACAACTGCTCCTGCTCCAATTCCTGTTCCAACTGTTATATACATAACATTTTTCAATCCTTTTCCTGCTCCCCACCATGATTCAGCCAGTGCCGCACCATTTACATCTGTATCAAATTCCATTGGGACATCATAGTGCTTTTTCAGTTCCCCAATCATATTATAGTCACTCCAGTATGCCTTTGGAGTTTTTGTTATATAACCATATGTTTCTGAACCTTTTACAGGATCAATGGGACCAAAACTTCCAACCCCCATAACATCAAACTTTTTATCCTTAAAATACTCTATAACCTTAGACATTGTTTCTTCAGGAGTAGTTGTTGGAATACTTATTCTGTCTATTATTTTCCCATCTTCTGTTCCAAGACCACAGATAAATTTTGTTCCCCCTGCTTCTACTGCTGCAATTATCGCCATAATTCCACTTCCTTCTTTTCTTAATTCTATTTAAAAACTATAATTTGTCACCTTATATTTTTTATCCCACGAAATTAGCACATAACATGTTATATTTTTTCATAATTATTTTCTATAACGTTATGGTAGAATTCCATTATTTCTTCTTTTGTAGCTGTTGCTGTTCCAATTTTAGCAACTACAATACCTGAAGCCATATTTGCAATAGCTCCTGCTTCAAATAGATCTGCTCCTGCACATACTGATAACAGGAATGTTGATATAAAGGTATCTCCTGCTCCTGTTACATCATAAACTTCCCTTGCTACAGTTGGTATTCTCTTATGTTCATTCCGGAAAAGTGAAACCCCTTCCTCACTTCTTGTCAGAACTACATTATCAAGCTCAAGCTCTTCCTTAAGCTCTGACATTTTTTGAGCTATTTCTTCTTCACTCTGGAATTTTTTCATTCCAAAATAATCAAGGATTTCTTTCCTGTTAGGAGTCATTGAAGTTGCTCCCTTGTAATTTTTAAAATTATTAGGCTTAGGATCCACAACAACTTTTCTGTTATATTTTTTGGCTATTTTTATTATGCTCTGAGAAACAAATTCTGTCAGCACTCCCTTATTATAATCTGAAAGAAGTACCGCATCTGTATTTTCAATGTCCTTCTCAACATTTTCTATTATTTTTGTTTGTATATTTTCAGTAATATCGGTATCCTTTTCCCAGTCCAGCCTCAATAACTGCTGACCTTGAGAAAGGACTCTGCTTTTTATTATTGTAGGTCTTGTTCCATCTATAACTATTCCAGATGGATCTATCTGCTTTGTCTCAAGTTCCTTTACAAATTTTTCACCATTGCTGTCCTGTCCCACAACTCCATAAACAGAAACTTGTGCTGACAGGCTTTTCAAGTTATTTGCCACATTCGAAGCTCCTCCGAGAACAAATCTTTCCTGTTCAATATTTACCACAGGAACCGGTGCCTCAGGAGATATTCTGGTTACTTTCCCTATTAAATATTCATCCAGCATCATATCACCAACAACGGCAATTTTAACCTTACTGAAACATTCCAGTATTTCCTTCAGTCTTTCAAATGAAATCATACTCTATCCTCTTTCTGAACTTAATCTAAAATTATTTTTCTTTGCATTTATAAAATTGTGTTCCTATATTATACTATATATTTCAGATTATATCATTAATTTCACATTAATAATTTCGAGGAAATTAAAAAAATTATGGCTTTCTGTATTTATTTTTCTGTCTTCTGGATTATAGCTTCTATTTCAATGTAAATATCCCTTACTTCATGATTTTTCCTTTTGTATTTAAAGAGGGGACCAATTATAGGTATTGCCGACAGAAAAGGAACTTTTCTCAATGTTTCTTTGTTTACATTCTGCTTTAGGCCACCTATAAAAGTTGAGCCTCCGTCATCTAATATAATAATAGTTTTAGTCTGATTTTTCTGTTTTGCTCCTGATGTGGCGCTATAATTAGATGTAAGCTTAAAATTACTTATTTCCGTATCTATTTTCAGTAGAATTTTCTTTTCATTTTTTATTTTTTTAATTTCAGGCAGTATCCTGAAAACTATTCCAGCTTCTGAGAATATAGGCTCTATATAGTCTTCATTATTTTTTGTTATTTTCTTCTCTCCTACGATCACTTCTTCTGTAACCTTGAGTTCCCCTTCTTCGTTTTCCATTATCATAAGAGTTGGCATCGCCTCTATTTTTATATCTCCGTTTTCTCTTAAAAGGTTAAAATCAACTCCCAGAAACTTTCCTCCGCTTGAAAAAATTGACCCGATGGAAACCTCTCCATTTAGAAACTTTGCTATAAGACTAGTTTTTGCCGGAGTCTGGTTATCAGTGCTGGCACTCCAGTCTACTCCTAGCCTTTCAAAAAGATTTGAGCTTGTATCAATTATTCTTCCCTTTATTATTACCTGTTCTTTTGGCCTGTCCAAGTCTTTTATTATTCTTCTGACTTCTTCCATTTTCTTTTCATCTCCATGCAGAATAACCTTATTATCAATTCCCACCATTTTAAATCCACTCAATCCATCCAGTTTTTCAGATATTTCCTTGACATCCCTGTATTCAAGTTCCACTTCACCTATTTTCTCATTAACTGTTTTCTGAGGTGTTTCTTTTCCGTTATTTTTTTCTTCAGTTTTTTCTGTTTTTGTATTATTTTCTTTGGCTTTATTTTTTACACTTTCCTTTTCCAGTTCTTCTTTTTTCTGCCTTTTTTCTTCCCTGTAAATAAATATTCTATTTACATTCTGTACATCTTTCTTATTCACATAATCTGTTATTTTTTCTGAAAAAATATTATTTCCTGTAAGAAAAAGCATAAAAATTATAACTACATTTTTTTGAACCTTCATTTTATTCCATTTATTCCTAAACAACATTTTTCTATCCTTCCCAATTAATTTTTTACACCTATTTTACCCTTTTCAATAAATCCCAGAGAAATTTTAAATCCTTCACCTGTAAGGTCAATATACATTCTGGAAGTATCTATGAACTTTCTGCTTTTATTAAGAAAATACAGAAACTTTCCAAAATTATTCAATGATCCATACAATGTAAAATGAATATATTTCAGTTTATAGCCATTTCTCTCCCATAACTTCTCCGATTTTGATATTTCATTCATTTTAAGCCCGCTTTCCCTTGTAAAAACATAAATCATCTTTTTAAATTCTGACTCATTTTTCATGGAAAGTAATCCTAATTTCCCTGTTATTATCTGAATCTGCTCATAATCAGACTGTATTTCCTTCCTACGTTCTTCCCTTTCTGAAATAACATTTTCTATTTTCACTTCCAGTTCCTTTTTATTTTCCTTCAGCAGTTTTTCGTTATTTTTTTCATTCCTGTATTTCTGATATTTGGTATTTAATCCCAATATTCCCAGCACAAGCAACAGAACCAGTATAATTCCCTTTATTTTAATCTTTTCCATTCCAACCTTCCCACACTATTCTTTCTCACTTACAGTATATTCAAAAACTGTTGTTTCATCATTGTCCTTTATATATCCAAGTTCGCTGTTTTCATATTTTTTCCTTACACTGTTTTCAAACTTTTCAAAATTATCAAAATTTTCTATTTCTCCCTGTATCAGCCATTTTTTATTCTCATACTTCACTTTAGTATAATCTATTCCGTTAATACTACTATCTACCAGAAATTTTATAAATGAATAATACTCCTTCCTTTTTATTCCATTATCAATTTCATTTAATTTCGATAGCTCTTCTGAATAATCCGGAAGTTTTTCATTCTTCTCCTTTAAATATTCAGATTCCAGGCTTTTCACCTGTTTCTTCAGATTATTATTTTTTTCAACCTGTTTCCCTAAAGGAATCATTCCATTTAAAAATACATAGATTCCTATCAGAACAACAACAACCAGTACATCTTTTAATTTTATGTTTTTTAAATCTCCAAGCTCAAGCTGATTATTTTTACTCAGAAAATTTATATTATTTTCCAGTTCTTCATTCTGAAAAATATTCCTTATGTCCTCTTCTTCACAAAAGAAAGTTTTCATATCCCCAAAATCAAAATTTTCCCTGTCTTCCATATCCTCCAGTTTTAAATCAAGCTTTTCAAGCTCTTCTATTTTTTCATTTTTTACCAGCATTCTTATACTGTTTATTTCTCCAACCTGTAATATTTCAACATCTTCTTCCTTTGAAAAACCGTAAATTATATCAAAATCCGTTTTTATGTCCATAAGCTTAAAACCAGCTTGCCTACAAATATTTTTTATATCAAGTATATTTACAGCCGGAACATCAGAGATGTATAGACTGTATTTTGACATACGAGTTATTGTATTATTCAAATCTAAAACTTCAGCTTCAGTTAATTTATTATGTCTAATCTTATTTAATGATATACCTGATTCAATTGATAATAATCTGTCGTATAGTTGCTCATTACCCATTTCAAGTGAGAATATAAGGACTTTTTTATTCTTTTTAGCAGCATTAAGTGCTAAATTAAGTGCAAATGCAGTTTTACCAACTGCTGGTCTTGCAGCTAATATTAAAAGATCAGAGTTATGAAATCCTCCAGTAATTCTGTCGTAGTCAGCATATCCAGAAGGTATACCTATATGCTCATTTACATTATGTTCGCTTTGTTCTAATATCTTTTTTATTCTATCTGTTCCAAGTTGTTTTAAGTCTACTACATCACTTGTATTATTATCAGATGTAAGTTTAATTATTTTTGATTGTGCAATATCTAATATATCTTTGTAATTATAGTAATCTCTTTTCGTTTGCTCTGTTATATCTTGACAAGCAACAACAAGTTTTCTT
>ERZ772956.2817-NODE-2817-length-10777-cov-9.714139_pt1 | contig 10777 bp, 6 predicted proteins | sample MGYA00580683_ERZ772956 | MGnify/ENA primary metagenome ERZ772956 (study PRJEB29015, sample SAMEA2738077) | human oral metagenome | biome: human oral; feature: human-associated habitat; material: saliva | place: China | collected 2212 ...
TAACGCACCGCCTTGTAGCGGTTTGAAATGAGATTGCGGCATAACAGAACCTAATAGCTATTGTCACGAATAATAGATTCGATCAAATTATTGACCGCACTTTCATCATATTGCAGCACATTCGTAGAATAAAGCGTTGTAGCGGGCGCTTGGTCACGCAAGGTTTCACCTTGGCTATCGGTCACATTAACTTTTACTGTGGCAGAAAGCCCAATACGTAATGGATTTTCAGCAAGCTGTTGTGGATCCAATTGAATTCGTACAGGCACGCGTTGTACCACTTTGATCCAGTTCCCCGTTGCATTTTGAGTGGGCAATAATGAGAATGCACTGCCTGTCCCCATTTCAATTCCGACCACTTTTCCATTAAAGGTTTTATCTTTGCCGTAAAGGTCGAAATGAATTTCAACCGGCTGACCAATTCGCATATGGGTTAATTGTGTTTCTTTGAAGTTAGCATCTAACCACATTTGATCGATAGTCACCACTGCCATTAATGCGCCACCAACAGAAACCGCTTGCCCCACCTGTGCATTGCGACGAGCAATATAGCCTTTAATTGGGCTGCGGATTTTTGTGCGTTCTAAATTTAGCCAAGCTTGTTTTAAATTACTGACTGCGCTTTGAATTTGCGGTTGTTCACTTAACGGACCGTCTAATAATAACGCTTGATTTGCGCCGAGCTGATTTTGTGAGGTGGTTAAGTTCGCTTTTGCCAGTTCAACGGCCTCTTTGGCATGTTGGAACGATTCTTTATCAATTGCACCATCTTTGACTAATTGTACTCGACGGTTCAAGTTTCCTTGCGCTTGAGCAAGGGTAATTTCATTCGCACGAACAGCCGATTTTAATTGTTTTACGGTGTAATTCAGTTGTGAAACTTGGCGAACCGCATTGGCTAAATTGCTTTTGGCTTGCTCAAAACTCAATTTGGCATTGGTGTCATCCAGCTCTAATAACACATCGCCCGCTTGTACGGGATCCATATTATCGACATTAATTTTCGAAATATTTCCTGCTACTTGTGCCGAAACCATCACCTGATTGCCGCTCACATAGGCATCTTCCGTTTCTTCAAAGCCTTTAATAAAGAAATACCAATAAGCCACAGAGCCGACTGAAATCAGAAGAAGCAAAAGAATAAAAATAGAAAGCCCTTTTTTACGTTGTTGAGATTTATTATTTGAAGAGTTTTGTGTGTCTGTTTGTTGGTCGGACATAATGCGAGCCTTATCGGAAAATGATGAAGCAAAAAGGCTTCAGTCTATAAAATATGAATGTTTGTTCATTATGAACGTGAATTAGAATTATTTCAAGAATGACTGCACTTTAGCGTAAAAAGTGCGGTCAATTTTAATGATGTTTTATCCTTAAGCCATTTATGCCAAGCAAAATCAAACTGGTCCAAATCGGTACATAAGTAAAGTAATCGGAAAGGGAAACTTGTGTGTTGAGCCAAGATATCGCAATTAAAAAGAGCAATGTGGGTTCGAGATAACTGAGCACGGCAAACACACTGACGGGAATTTGTTGGCTTGATTTTAAATTAGCAGACAAACCAATTGCACTCACTAAACCTAATGCAGGCAATAAATACCAATATCGACTTTCACTGATTACAAAAGAAAATTGCTGTTCTTGTATGAGCAAATAGATGAGACAAGGAATAGCAATGAAGCACACATCGAGCGTGATGCCTTGCAATGCGGGGATCTTCATGGCTTTACGGCTTAAATAATAATAGGGATAAACTAGGCACACCCAAAGGCTGCTCCATGAAAAGGTTTGATTATGCCACAATTCATGCGCCACACCGCAAGCAGCAATACATAAAGCGATAATTTGAATGGTGGAAAGGGCTTCTTTCAGCCAAATGCGTCCCAGTAATGCCATCACTAATGGAAATAAGAAATAACCCATAGCGATGTTTACTCCTTCGCCATTAACGGGCGCCCACATAAATAACCAGAATTGGCTGCCGGCATCGAGCGTGCCGAGCAAAAACAACATCCAACGTTTTTTGTCTTTGCCTAATGTTTCATTGACTAATTTTGATAACGAACGACAACCGACAGTAGGAAAGATAATCAAAAAGAGTCCAAATACCATCATGAGCATTCGCCAAGCAAACACATCCGTACCGTTAAGCGGCTGTAGCCATAAGCTGAATAGATATAGCAATCCAAATAAAAATTGCGAGATGATGCCGAGAAAAATACCTTGAGCCATTTTTATATTTCCTTAGGTTTGATAACGTCATTATAAAAGTATGACGTGGTAAATTTTCTCAATATAAAATAATTGGTGATTATTTTTCTCAATTTTGAGCGTTGTTTGGCATTTATTTTCAAGGATTAACCATGGAATTAGATAAATTAGATCGGGATATTTTAAATATCCTCCAGCAAGATGTGACTTTGCCGTTAAAAGAGCTCGCTGAAAAAGTGCATAGCTCGGTGGCAACCTGTCAGCGTCGAATTCAATTACTGACAGAAAAAGGGGTTATTACCAAACAAGTGGCGGTGGTATCGCCAAAGGCAGTGGGCAGAGGCATCAGTGTTTTTGTAATGGTGGAAATGGACAACCAACATTCCCGCTTTCAAGAGTTATTTGAACGAAAAATGCGACAAGAAACTGATGTGGTGAGCTGTTATGAAATTTCCGGCGATTATGATTTTATGCTGCTTATTCATGCCGAAAGTATGGAAAGCTACCATTCATTTACCCGCCGCGTTCTAACCGGTGAATATCATGTTAGAACTTATAAGAGTTTGTTTGTTATGAATTTTACCAAAGCTGAGAGCGGGATTTTGTTATAGTTTTTGAATATAAAAGTAAAAATAGCTGAAAAGTGCGGTTGTTTTTTTAAGTGTTTTTACTTGATTTACGCAATCTGGTCGGATCTGTTAAGGCTAGTCTTTATAAGGCTCATCGGGCAGAATGACATGTTATATTGCGTTTAGTGTGCGTTATCAAGCGTATCATTTATTTTGTTAAATTTTAAAGAGGGACTTCATATTCTATGAATAAGATTTTTAAAGTAATTTGGAATCGTACTACACAATCGTTGGTGGTTACCTCCGAGTTAGCGAAAGGACAGTTGAAATCATCATCTGACACGCACGGGGAGAGCAAGTCCTCATTAGGCAAAATTTTTAAATTATCGGCATTGTCTTTATTGCTTTTAGATGTCACAAGCACTGCATATGCAGCAATTCCAGAAGGCTCTATTGCTAGAGGTGTTGTTCAAGCGGTTGCGATTGGCGGCGGCAGTTCGACAGATGCGCATGGTGCAGTTGTTGTTGGTGCAGCATCAAGAGCAACAGGTGGAGTAAAGGGTATCGCAATTGGTCATACTGTTGTGGCTAATGGGCAAGATGCAGTAGCAATTGGTTCGAATTCAAATGCTCAAACTGAAGCTGTTGCTATAGGTCGTTTAGCTAATGCTGCAGCTGATGGTGTAGCTGTTGGTAATGAAGCTAAAGCAGTGGCTAATAGCACATCCTTAGGTAATAAAGCGAAGTCTTCTTCATTAGGTACAATAGCTATTGCTTCAGGTGGTAAAGATACAACGGCAACTGGAAATGGTGCTATTGCAATTGGGTCGGAAGCAGTTTCAAATGGAAATAATGCAGTTGCCCTTGCGGCAAATGCAAATGCGACTGGGAAGAAAGCCATTGCAATCGGTTCAGATTCTAAATCATTGGCTGAATCTACCTTGGCTATCGGTAATAATGCAAGTGCCTCAGCTTATACTGCAACTGCTTTAGGTACAAATGCAGCCGCTTCAGGTCAAAAAGCAATAGCTATTTCTGCTGGGCCGAATAGTACGACTGCAACTGAACTCGCTGCTATAGCAATTGGTTCTGATTCTAAGGCTTTAGGAAATTCTAGTCTAGCTATTGGTGATAGCGCTAACGCAATTCAAGAGAATGCAATTGCAGTTGGTCGAAATTCAAATGCTAGCAATATAGGTGCGACTGCTATCGGTAATAATGCAAATGCGGCTATTATTGCAACTGCGGTGGGTAATAATACTGCTGCATCAGGGCGTGGAGCATCAGCATTTGGTACATCTGCAAATGCTACGGGAGCTCAAGCGACTGCAATTGGTTTTTTAGCAAAAGCAACAAATACGAATACAACAGCTATTGGTCAGAATGCTTCAGCTGCAGGAACAGATTCTATTGCCTTGGGTTCGACAGCAAATGCCACATCTAATGATTCCGTTGCTATTGGTAATGGCGCAAATGCAAAAAATTTGTCTGATGTAGCTTTAGGTGCGGGTTCTGTGACTGGTGCTAGAAACTCATTAACTTCGATTAAAGTAGGTGGAGTTGAAGTCGGTAATAATGGCAAATCGAGTGGAACTGCTGTTTTGGCAGTAGGTAACAGCACTGCAGCTAGACAGGTTCAATATGTTTCAGCAGGATTAATCAGTGCAAATTCTACAGATGCGATTAACGGTTCACAGCTTTATCAAGTTGTATCTGTTTTAAATACAACAGCAAGTACTGCAACCGCAGCATTAAGTACCGCAACAATTGCAAATACAACGGCTAACACTGCAAATACAACCGCGAACACAGCCAACACAACGGCTAACAAAGCGAATATAACTGCGAACTTAGCCAATACAACAGCTAATACCGCAAATACAACTGCGAATACAGCTAACACAACAGCTAACGCAGCCAATACAACTGCGAATACAGCTAACACAACAGCTAATGCAGCGAATACAACCGCGAACACGGCCAACACAACTGCAAATGCAGCGTTAAACGCAGTAAATCAATCATTAAATACCACTAATTATTTCCACGTAAATAACGGTTCTAATGCTGCCGGTTCAACCGATGCATTAACATCTAACAGTGATAAAGTTGGTTTAGCAGGTGGTGCACAAGGCTTAAATTCTATTGCAGCTGGTGTAGAAGCAACCACCACCACAGCCGCGGCTGGTTCGATTGTTATGGGATATAAGTCTTCAGCTGCATCTGAAGATGCAATCGTGATTGGTTCAGGTAGCAGTGTTTCAACAGATTCAGCGAATGCAACTGTTATTGGTAAAAACTCAAGTGTACAAACTAACTCCACAAATGCAACCGTGTTAGGTTCTAACTCTGTGGCAGAAGCAAACTCAGTGAATGCGACTGTAGTGGGACAATTCTCTGCGGCTGGTAAGGACTCTGTTAATGCAACCGTTGTAGGTTCAAGAAGCTATGTTCGTCCGAATACGAATGACGGTACAGCGTTAGGTCATTATGCAGGTGTGGATAACCACACAACAAATGGTACATCTGTTGGTGCGCGTACATGGGTTGGTGAGAATGTAACTAATGGTACTGCTTTAGGGGTGTATAACCTGATTGGCAATGGCACAAGTAACGGCATTACAATTGGTGTGGGAAATAACATCGCCGATGGTAAGAAAAATAATACCGTTATTGGCCATAACAATAAGATCAAGGCTAATGGCACAACCGTAATTGGTAATGATATTGAAATCGCAGCCGATTTAGATAATGCAGTTGTTTTAGGTAACCATTCAACCACTACAGGTTCTCATACTGTTGAAAATGTAACTTCAGCAACTGTAGGTAATTTAACTTATAGTGGCTTTAAAGGTACTGTTTCAGGTAACGGTAGCTTTGTAAGCGTTGGTGCGAAAAATAATGAACGTAAATTGATCAATGTTGCGGCAGGAAATATTTCTGATACTTCAACTGAAGCGATCAATGGTTCACAACTTTATGCAGTGACTTCGCAATTAGATAAAACAAATGAAACTGCAAAAACAGCAGCTTCAAGTGCAAGCAGTGCTGTATCTTTAGCTTCTGCTGCAGCATCAATAGCAACATCAGCTGCAGAAGTGGTTAACAGCAATTTAAGTAAAATTGCAAGCGCAGCATCAGCAGCGTTAAGTTCAGCAACTGCAGCAGGTTCTTCTGCAACTGCGGCAGGCTCTTCAGCAACTGCGGCTGGCTCTTCAGCAACTGCTGCTGGCTCTTCAGCAACCGCAGCGGAATCTTCAGCAACCGCAGCGGGCTCATCAGCGACTGCAGCGGGCTCATCAGCGACTGCAGCGGGCTCTTCAGCGACTGCAGCGGGCTCTTCAGCAACAGCAGCAGGTTCATCAGCAACTGCGGCGGGCTCATCTGCAACAGCAGCGGGTTCATCGGCAACTGCGGCGGAATCTTCAGCAACTGCAGCGGGTTCATCAGCAACAGCGGCAGGCTCTTCAGCAACTGCGGCAGGCTCATCAGCAACTGCGGCAGGCTCTTCAGCAACAGCTGCGGGTTCTTCAGCAACGGCAGCTGGCTCTTCAGCAACTGCAGCTGAAAGCTCAGCAACCGCAGCGGGCTCATCAGCGACAGCGGCAGGTTCATCTGCAACAGCTGCGGGTTCTTCAGCAACCGCAGCGGGTTCTTCAGCAACCGCAGCAGGTTCTTCTGCAACAGCGGCTGGCTCATCTGCAACGGCAGCTGAAAGCTCAGCAACAGCAGCGGGTTCTTCTGCAACCGCAGCAGGCTCATCTGCAACAGCGGCGGAATCTTCAGCGACTGCAGCGGGCTCTTCAGCAACGGCTGCTGGTTCATCAGCAACAGCGGCTGAAAGTTCAGCAACCGCAGCAGGTTCTTCAGCAACAGCAGCAGGTTCTTCAGCGACAGCGGCAGGCTCATCTGCAACCGCAGCTGAAAGTTCAGCAACTGCAGCGGGCTCATCAGCGACTGCAGCAGGTTCATCAGCAACAGCGGCTGAAAGTTCAGCGACTGCAGCGGGCTCTTCAGCAACTGCAGCAGGTTCTTCAGCAACCGCAGCTGAAAGTTCAGCAACAGCAGCGGGCTCATCAGCGACTGCAGCAGGTTCATCAGCAACTGCGGCAGGCTCTTCAGCGACTGCAGCGGGCTCATCAGCAACAGCGGCACGTTCTTCTGCTACTGCAGCGGAAAGCTCAGCGAAACGTATTGAAGACTCAGGCTTGATCAGTAAAGATGGCAAAACAGCATTTGCAGCAGATAACACCAGCAAACGTGATAGTGCGAAAGCGAAAGGTAAAGATGCAACAGCTGTTGGCTATGGTGCAAATGCAAGTGGCGAGAATGGCACTGCGTTAGGCAATAACTCACAAGCTTCAGGTAAAAACTCAACAGCTGTGGGTCAAGGCGCGAAGGCGACAGCAACTAACTCTGTGGCATTAGGTCAAGGCTCTGTAGCAAATGAAGCAAATACCGTTTCAGTTGGTTCAGTTGGTAATGAACGCCGAATCACTAATGTGGCAGATCCGGTCCGTGCTACGGATGCGACGAATAAACAATATGTTGATCGTTCTGTCGGAGCAGTTCGTAGCGAATTGAAGAAAACTGATAAGAAACTTCGTGGTGGTATCGCAGGGGCAACCGCCGCAGCGAATATTCCACAAGTGACTAAACCAGGTGGTTCAATGGTAGGCCTTGGAGTAGGTAACTACAAAGGTGAAAGTGCTGTTGCAGTAGGTTACTCACGTGCGAGTGATAACAATAAAGTTATCTTTAAAGTGAGTGGTGCAGCAACTACACAAGGTGATTATAATGTTGGTGCCGGTGTAGGTTATCAATGGTAATGATCGACTAAACTAGATAAATCACTCGGGTAGGAATATCCGAGTGATTTTTATTATTTAAGTTATTTGAAAATAAGTTTATTTTTGACCGCACTTTTAGATGATTTAAATAATAAAAAAGGAAAAGAATTATGCGTAAATATAAAATTGGGATCACCTTTAATTTAGAGTCTAAGGTCACAGATATTTGGGCAAATGGTGCGAACCAAAACGTGATTCATCTTTATCATTTATTTCAACATTCAGATATTGTAGATGATGTGGTTTTAGTGTCTTGGGGACCAGAAAAGCGCACAACCCCTCCTAGCGGTTTTATGTTAGATGGATTGAACCTTAAATATGCTTATGTTGAAGATGTCATTGATCAATTAGATGTATTGATTGAGGGGACTTTGGTGATTGAACCTCATCAAGTTACTCGTATGCATGAGCATGGTGGTAAAGTTGTTTGCTATAAAATGGGAAATGACTTTATTATGGATATGGAAAATTTCCTTTTTAATAAAGAGGCAACTCGAGTATTTAATGGTACGTTATTTGATGCAGTTTGGATGATTCCACAACATGAAAATACCTGTAAATCTTATTTTTCCATTATGTATCGCTGCCCTGCTTATGTAGTGCCTGCAATTTGGTCGCCAGTATTTTGTGATCAGGTGATTAAGCGAATCAAAGAGCAGCATAATCTTACCTTTGGCTATAAACCAGATGTAGAGAAAAAAGCTAAGCGTATTGCTTCTTTTGAAGCGAATATTAACGTGGTTAAAACCTGCTTTACTCCAGTATTAATTGCTGAACAAGCTTATCGTGAGGCGCCTGAGAAAATTAAAAACGTCTATATGTGTAACACCTACGATAAAAAAGATAATCCAACCTTTTTCAATTTCATAGGTCGAACTAATCTTGTTAAAAATGGGGTAATGACGGTAGAGGGGCGTTATCAAATGCCTGACTTTCTTACTCGCTATGTAGATATTGTACTAAGTCATCAGTGGGAAAATGGCTTGAATTACGCTTACAATGATGCTTTGTATGGCGGTTATCCATTTATTCATAATTCAAAACTGATTCCGAAAGGCGTGGGGTATTACTACGATCAGTTTGACGCATTTGAAGGTGCAAAAGTGTTGCTTGATGTGATTGATAACCATGATAAGCATCATGAGGAGTATGTGAAAAGAGCAAATGAATATTTGGATTCTCAATTACCAACTAATCCTGTGAATATTTATTTGTATGAGAAAGAGATCAAGCGGTTGTTTTCTGAATAAGACTTGTAAAAATCCCTCAGTGAGTGCTAAGGGATTTTTTATTCAACTTATCTTGATTAGTATTAATAGTGTGTTTATCTATAATATTTACCACAAAGCATTAAATTCTTTTTCGTATTTTTCTTTCAAATTAAGAAAATCTACTTTTTCATTCTCTGGCAGCAGTTCATAGCATGTCATTACATATCGATATATATCATCGGCATATTTTTTAAATCCTGGTAATAATTGATTGTTGAGTTTCATGGTTTCTATTTCAGTTATTACATCAGATAAATTTTGAAATAGGCTTATTTGGTTTTGGGCAGTTATAACTGAACTAATTGCACCTTTTCTTTCTCTTCTATACATATAAAAGCAATTTTGATATATGGCATAATTTTTAATATGTTTAACCAGTGAGAAGCTCCAAGGAATATCTTCAAAATGTCGGCCTTTTATGAATAAAAGATGATTTTTTAAAATTAATTCTCTTTTCATTGTTTTTGTAACGGCAAACCCAAGATAAATTCCATCTTGATAAAGACCTTGAAAGTCTTCTTTAAAAGAGCCTATTAGCTTATCTCGGTTGATGTAATGGTTCACAATTTTGTTGGGATAAACGCTGCTCATATAATTAAAGATAGCATCGGGATTATTTTCATTAATTATATTTTGTAAATCAGAAAGAATACTTGTTCCATCCCAATAATCATCACTATCTAAAAACATTAAGTACTCGCCACGCGCAAGTTTAATACCTGCGTTTCTTGCATCAGAAAGACCACCATTAACTTTATGAATAAGTATAATATTAGGATATTGTTTAGCATATTTAACACAAATATCTATAGAATTATCAGGTGAACCATCGTCAACTAAAATCAGTTCATAATTCTGATAATCTTGCGCTAAAACAGATTCAATACATTGCTCGAGGTAACGTTCAACATTATAGATTGGCACAATGATACTAAATAGTGGATTTTCAATTTTATCTTGTTGTTTTTGGACTAGATTTTCCCCCAATAGATAACGTGCTTGAGCAATATTTTGAGGCTCATGAAAAGCAGTGAATTGATCTGCAAGCCAGTAGGGTTTCGTTTCACTTAAAAGTGCGGTTAATTTTTTTGCGACATCTTTGCGGATGAGATAAAGCGAACAACCATAGTTGTATTGGTTTGTATCTCCATATATTAGCGCATCGGGTTCATCGCCAGCTTGAAATAAGCGTTCACCAGAACGAGCATCGCCATCATGTTGCAATTTGATAATGCCGTAAGAAGAGTATTTATTAGCATAATTGATAGCATGCTGAATGAAGTTTTCAACAGGTTGAATTTCACTTTCAGCAATTAAAACAAAATCATTGTTTTGTAGCAGTTCATTTTCAGCAATCGCTTTCCAGCATTGAATATGAGATAGCGTGTGGGCGATTTCTTTGTCATTGGGAGTGTGCTCAAGTAGTTCTTCTGCTCTTTTTAAATTAAATAAGGCCGAAGAATTACCGAGTAAGCTAACCTGTTCTTTAGTTACTGCAGAAATAGGAATAACATGAGAGTCAGAGGCGCATTGTAAAAAATGACTCAGTCTCTCTATTTTTTCAGATGCATAAATCACATAACAGGTTAGTTTTTCCATCGTTTTGATTACCCTTTATTTTTCGCGGTAGTCACTTTCAACGTCATATACCCCACAATCGCAGAAACAGTAGAACCTAATAAGATCCCTAAGCGAGAAAGGGCGTTAATGCTTTCACCTGCATCGGCATTGAAGGCAAGGCTGGCTAAGAACATCGACATGGTGAAACCGATACCACACAAAATTGCCACGGCAAAAATTTGTTTGAAGTTGATGCCTTGTGGAAGTTTTGCAATGCCAAGTTTAACGGAAAGATAACTGAAACCAAATACGCCGAGTG